>Ga0307991_1000232_pt1 | contig 41842 bp, 28 predicted proteins | sample EllFjometagen131_FD_203146 | JGI IMG/M metagenome (GOLD analysis project Ga0307991, IMG submission 203146) | Marine microbial communities from Ellis Fjord, Antarctic Ocean - #131 | ecosystem: Environmental > Aquatic > Marine > Unclassified | place: Southern Ocean | collected 2014-10-08 | reverse complement strand
ATGGTGTTTTGCTATATGCCAGAGCTGAAGCTGCGAAATTGTTCAAGTCTCCAACTATTGCCTGACGGTTAGAGTTAGTTGCTTGTGCATTGAACATTGTGATACCCACAGAAACTGCGATACCCACGATAATTACACTTAAAACGATTAAAAGAATTTGCTGTGTTCCCATTATACCTTCCTAGGTTTAATTTGTTTTTAAAGATCACTTTTTTTTGAATTTCATTTTCTTACATTGCAAATTGTGTGCCAGTGCAATATTATTCATAAAAAAAATACATTCTAATTCTGTAAACTACTTTGTTAAACAGTTCTAAAACATGCAAGAAAAAAAATAAAAAAATAAAGAGAAACATAAATAAAAGGTTGTGATGTCATAATAATATTACGCATTATAATTTGTTGTGTAATAATATTATGTCATAAAATATGGATAAGGGATTCATTTAATTCTCTAATTATTCCTGAAATTATTGGGATCAATATTATAATGTTTAAACTTTTCGTAAAGGTTTTGACGTTTTATTCCTGATATTCTGGATGCTTTTGTAACATCACCCTGGCAAATTTCCAGCAGGTTTTTGATATAAGTTATTTCAAATTCTCTTTTAGCTTCAGGATAAGGTATTCCTGGAAGATGTATTGTGTAGTGCTCTGATTCCTTTGGCTTATATATATTTTCAGGGAGGTCTTCGGGTATGATCGTGTCGTGAGCAGCCAGTGCAACAGCATGTTCTAAAGTATTTTTTAATTCTCGAATATTTCCTTTCCATTGTTGATTTAAAAGAATTGATAAGGCAGCATAAGAAATTTTGAGTTCTTGTTTTTTATATTTATTTGAGAATTCAGAGATGAATTTATTTACGAGTATTTTAATATCTTCTATCCGTTCACGCAAAGGTGGGATATTTATATTAATTACGTTTAAGCGGTAATAAAGATCTTCGCGGAAATTGCCATTAATAATTTCCTCTTCAAGGTTTTTGTTTGTTGCAGCAATTATTCTAACATCTACAGAAACATCACACTCTCCACCAACTTGGCGTATAATTCCTTTTTCCAGAGATCTTAATAATTTTACTTGAAATTCAAGACTTGTTTCTGTTATCTCATCTAAGAATAGTGTTCCTCCATCAGCTTCCTGGAAATAACCGGTTTTGTCTTTAATCGCGCCGGTAAAAGATCCTCTTTTATGACCAAAAAGTGTGCTTTCTAAAAGACTGTCCGGTAAACTTCCGCAGTTAACAGCAACAAATTTCTTTTTGTTTCTATTGCTGTTCCGATAGATCAGATCGGCAATGAGTTCTTTACCCACACCTGTTTCTCCGGTGATAAGAATGGTTGTATCGAGCGGTGCGACCTTTTTTACTTTTTCCATGATCTTTTGTATAGCAAGGGTGTTGCCAACAATATGAGTTCTATCAAATTCTGTATCTAAAATAGATCTTAATCTTTTTATCTCATCTGTCTGCCATCTGGCTTTCAATAATTTCTTAATCATTACTTTAAGCAGTTCAAGATCTTCAACTGGCTTTTCTATAAACTCATCAGCCCCTAATTTCATAGCTTCCACAGCCATCTCAATAGATGCTTTGCCACTTATAACCATCACAGCGATTTCAGGCCAGTTCTTCTTGATCTTTTTTAATAAGCTTAAACCGTCTTCACCCGGCATTACCAGGTCGCTTAATATGATATGATAAGAATTTTGCTCTAATTTTTCTATTGCAGCTAATGCTGAATTGGCGGTATCAATCGTGTATTCATTTTCTAGATGTCGTTTGAAAATCTCTCTTGTATCTTTCTCATCATCAACGATTAATATCTTAGCTTTTTTTCCGGTACTTTCAAACATATAACTGTCCTTTTGTTTGATGTAAGATCAATTTAAATGTTGTTCCAACATTTTGTGTTGAATCCACTTCTATCTTGCCATCGTATTTTTCTATTATACTTTTTGTTATAGCAAGCCCGAGCCCGAAACCAGTTCCCATCCTTTCTGATTTTGTAGAAAAATATGGTTCAAATATTTTACTCAAATCGTGTTTGGAAATTCCCAGTCCGGTATCTGCAATTTCGATGTAAATCATTTTGTTTTTATTATAAGTTCGAACCGTGAGTTCTTTCTGTTCACTGTCTTTCATTGCTTGGATCGCATTATTTATAACATTGGCAATGCAGAGGCTTAAATCACCGTAAGATGCAGTAACGGTTGGAATATTATCTTTGAAATCTGTAGTAAGTTTAACGTAATGTTTGAAGAAAAGATTATGTTGGCAAAAATCCAGTTCCTGTGAAATAATCTCGTTTATATCAACTGGCCGGTCTATTGAAATATTGCTTTGTTTCGTTTTTGTTAGTAATCCTTTTACAGTTTGAGCAATATTTTTACCTGCTTCTATAATTCTATCTATATCGTTATTATCTTTCAAATCTCTCTTAAGAAGTTGAGCATAACCCAGAACTGTGTTCAATGGTGAATTAATATTATGAACAATACCTTCAATTCTTTTACCAATGTCGGCAAATTTGTTACTTTTTATCAATTCCAGTTCAAGTGATTTTCGTGCCTCTGTTTCTATTACCTCTTTAGTCACATCAATGATACTACCAAAAAACTTAATTCTATCTTCTTGATCTACTGCCCGGATATTTAAAGCAACATATTTTAAATTTCCTTGAAGATTTATCTCTAAATTTGAAAAGGTTAGAGGAGCTTCATATAATTTTGTAAAAAATTCTTTTTCTAATCCCATTAATATACATAGATTATTATGAAGAGGCACATCTTTATCCAACTCTAATATTTTAATAAAACTTGGATTGAAGAGAATCACATCAAATTTATTATTCAACCAGAAAACACCGGTATCTAGATTATCGGTTAATTCTTTGTATTCACTTAAAGATTGACCATACTTAGAAAGTGCTATATTCATAGTATTGAAAGATACAGCCATATCTCCCAAAACACCTGAATACTGTTCTTCAATCTGTTTCAGCGAGGAAGGATTGTTAGCAATATGCTGCATTTTGTCACTGATATTTCTTACCGGAATTAGAATTGTTTTACTGAACCAATTCCCGAGTAAACTAATCATTACAAGCGTAACTGCTAAAAGAATTAGAATAAAAATTAAAATACTCTGTTGCACAAATTTATTTACGTATCTATTGTAAGAAATAATAAAAATTCCAGTTGGTTCATTCATTAAATCATAGAATATTCTTATACCTGCAGCATAATTAATGTTTAATTTCTTTATAGTTTGTTCTATTCTTTTTTCAGTCATTGATTCTATCAGATTATTAATGTCAGACACAAAAGCAATTAAATCATCAGGCATATCATTTTCAAGAATATTATTATTGTATGAAACTAAACTTACTTCAAGATCAGAACTGAGTTTCAAACTATTCATATCAAAATTTTCTGTAATTATGAGAACTCCAATAAGTGCTTTTGTTTCATTAGAACTAAAGATGGGATTATATGTTATATCGAATAATTTATTTCCGAAATTTCCTACAAAAATCCCGGAGTTTTCTTTTGAAATATCTTGATAGATCTGTGAAAGATATTTATCTAAAAGTTCCCATTGCTCTCCAAAAATGTATTCATGCTGTTTGTTGCAGATAATAAGTTTATCAATATCTTCAGAATGATATGTTTGAATAATGTGATCATGCAATAGATTCGCATCTCCTTTTTGCAATGCCTTAGCAACAACTTCGTCAGCCTCAAGATTTTGCAGTAAATTCTGTTTTCCTATTCCCATCTCGGATCGGGCTGTCTTCAACTCAGAAAGGGTTAGATTAATGTTCATATCTTCATATTGATTGATCCCGAACTTAGCCAGTTGCCACTCTATTATGATGAGTATGAATACAATAAGAAATGTAATTACAAAAAATAATATAAAGATCCGCTTTTCCAGTTCCTTTTTTTTATTGTTCAAATTTGAATTCCTTTTAAATTTTATTAATTATCAAGGATTTCCCTAACTCTTAAAATTATAGAATCATAAGTAAAAGGTTTATGAAGGAAACCAATATTTGGATAGGATATATGTTCTTTTATAAGATCATTATCAACATTTCCGGAGATGAATATTGCTTTTATATCAGGTTTGAGTTCTTTTAGTTTACTAACCAGTTCTAGTCCATTCATCTTCGGCATTGTAATATCAGAAATGAGAAGATGAATTTCTTCTTTATTTTCTTTAAACTTACGCACTCCCTCTTCACCATTTATTGCTTGAATTATTTTGTATCCTTGTTCTTCTAATATTTCAGAAAGGAAATTCCGTATACTCTCTTCATCATCAACAAGCAAGATAGTTTCATTTCCAGTTGGAAGATCACCGGTATTTAAAATTGGAACTTCTTCATCATTGATCTCTGTAGTTGTTTTTGGAAGATATATATTGAATTTAGAGCCCTTTCCTTCTTCAGATTCTACAAGAATAATACCTTCATTTTGTTTCACGATACCAAATACCGTAGAAAGTCCAAGACCTGTACCCTTACCAATTTCCTTAGTTGTAAAAAAAGGTTCAAATATTTTCTCCTGAACCTTTTTGCTCATACCTGTTCCGGTATCTAAAATAGAGATTTCGATATATTCAAATGATTCATCAAGATTGTGCTGTGCAATGAATTTTCTGGAAAGTGATTTCATTGTTGTACTAATTATGATCTTGCCGTAGCCTTCAATTGCATCACGAGCATTTACAACAAGATTAACAAGAACCTGCTCGAGTTGACTCTTATCTGCATAGATCATACATGTAGGATTTTTAAAATTTGTTTCTAAAGATATTTCATCTCCAATCAATCTTTTTAGCATTTTTTCAAGTTCAGTAATTATTTGATTAATATCAAAATTATTTTTTTCAGCAACTTGTTTTCGAGAAAAACCGAGTAATTGTTTTGTCAGTCTTGCGGCTCTTTCTCCGCAATCTTTAATCACTTCAATATCATTATAAGCACTATCGTTATTATCCAGTTTTTTTAAAGCAAGATCGGAATAACCATTAATAGCTGTTAAAAGATTGTTAAAGTCATGTGCTATTCCACCTGCCAGTTTACCGACAACTTCCATTTTTTGAGATTGGTATAATTGTTCCTGAACTATCTGTTTTTCCTTTTCAGCTTTTTTGCGTTTAGTTATATCACGGGCAATTACTAAAAGTACTTGTTCTTCATTAAAAGTAATTTCACTTTTATGAAGTTCAACAATAATTCTACTACCGTTCTTTTTGACGTGTGTAAAAATCGGTGAATCGATATTGTTTTTCTTATTTAGATAATCTGATAGCTGTTCCCTCTCTTTATCAATATATAGCGTTGAGGCAGGAATTGAAATAAGCTCTTCTTTTGTATATCCATACTTATTTAATACAACATCATTACAATCCAGAAAACACTCTCTATTTTCAGATATTATGAATATTGGATCAGCAATACTGTTGAAAAGAAGACGGTATTTTTTTTCGCTTTGACGGAGATTTTTTTCCATCTCATAACGGTAAAAAGCCATTTCGATTGTTGCATGAAGTTCGTGTTCTTCAAAAGGTTTAATTAAATAACCAAATGGTTCAGTAACTTTTGCACTATTCAAAATGGGTTCGTTTGCATAGGCAGTTAAATATATTATTGGGATATTGTGATTTTCTTTAATTTTACTGGCAACTTCTATTCCGTTGAGCTCACCAGCCAACATAATGTCCATCAAGATCAGGTCAGGTTTTAATTTCTCATAGCGTTCAATAACGTGTTCTCCAAAAGAAATAATATCAATAACATGATAGTTAAATTGCATTAAAATTCTTTTTAAATCTTCAGCAATGATCCTTTCATCCTCAACGATCAGCAATCTCTTCCGTTTCATTATTTACCCTTCGCTTTCCAGAATTTTATTTTTAAAATAATTATATTTAACAAAAAATAGAAAAAAAGAAAAAGAGGTCAATTTGTTTTTTTAACAAAATAAAAAGCCATCAGGTATTACCCGATGGCTTTAATGGTTGGGCCGAGAGGATTCGAACCCCTGAATGCATGGACCAAAACCATGTGACTTACCGCTTGTCGACGGCCCAAAAGATCTATAAATAAGAGATGGCGGAGAGGGAGGGATTCGAACCCTCGGTAAGATTTCTCCTACATACGCTTAGCAGGCGCACACCTTCAACCAACTCGGTCACCTCTCCACATCTATAATTCTGGCGGAGGATGAGGGACTCGAACCCCCAAGGGCTAAGCCCGGCGGTTTTCAAGACCGCTGTCTTACCAATTAGAGCTAATCCTCCTAAATGGAGTTAACAAATAATTTTTGCGTTGTATTGATGTCAAATATTTTTTATTCTTTTTATTAGCACAAATTCACACATTGTTACGACCTTGAAATATCCAAAATTATCTATATCCAAATTCTTTTAAAGCATTCTGTTTTTTGCGCCAATTTGGTTTGATCTTTATCCATAGATCAATTTTTACTCTCTTTTCAACAATCTTGTGAATCTCCTTCTCAGCTGCAATCCGCATTGTCTTGATCTTTATCCCATTTTTCCCGATTAAGATCGGCTTTTGAGATTTTTTTTCCAACCAGATATTAGCAGCGATAATCAGTTTATTAGGAAAATCATGATATTGTTCTACAACAACAGTAGAAGCGTAAGGTATCTCCTCATCGTAATTCAGAAATATCTGTTCACGGATAATTTCTTGTGCAAAGAATCTCATTGGCATATCTGAAATTTCATCGGTGGCATAGAAAGGAGGGTTGAATGGAAGTAAATTAGTTAGTTCATCTAAGAATGGATTTAAATCAGTTGCTTTCAGAACAGATATTGGAATAATTTTTTCGAAGTTATAATCTTGTAATAATTCAATTTTCTTATTAACCGTAATGTCATCTGAAAGATCGATCTTATTTAGCATTGCAATTTTTGGGACATTTAATCGTTTTAAATTCTCACATATTTGCTTATCATAATCAGTTGGGAATTTTTTTGCATCGGTCATAAAAATAATTATATCAGAATCATTCAAAGAATTTTTAATATACTCCAGCATTTTATTATGAAGTTCATATCTTGCTTCAACAAACCCGGGAGTATCCATTAAAATAATTTGTCTTTTGTCATCAGAAATTATACCTTTTATCTGTTGCCTTGTAGTTTGGGGTTTTGGGGAAATTATTGATAGTTTCTCGCCCAATAATTTATTCATTAAAGTTGATTTTCCAACATTAGGTTTTCCAACGATTGAAACAAATCCAGCTCGATAAATACTGTTCATTAATTATACCTTTAGCTTTTACATATTTTATAGATGAGAATTTCCAAAATGATCTCATCTTTGATGTTTAAAGATTTTGCATCGATATCAGCTTGCAGAAGTAAAGAGAATATTTTTCTTAATGTACTGCTTTTATAATCACTTGCATATGAAATGTAATTTTTTTTTGATTTAAAAAAAACATCTGGAATGTATCTATTTTCTATCTCAGAGTTACTTAAATTATTTAGCTGAAGATCTTTAATTCTCCAAATGATTAAAAAGAATCGTGAAAGCATTAAAATAATGTAAACTGCTGATTCTTTGTTTGTGATCATATTCTCTAAAATGGTTAAAGAATTTTCCAAATTTCTCTTTCCGATCTCATTTTGAAGATCAAAAACTTTACTGGTTCTAGATTTTCCTACTGTTTCTATCACATCATCAATTGTGATGCTTTCTTTACCTTTTGTATAAATGATCAATTTTTCTAATTCATTTGCTGCAAATTGATAATTTAATTCAATACTTCTTGTAAAAAGTTCCTTCGAATCATTATCCATAAATATTTCTTTTTCTCTGGTTTCAGCATTTAACCATTTAAGCATCCCAGCAGAATCATAAGGAGAGCGACAAATGATCTTCATTGCTTTTCCTGAAATCATTTTATTTGCCTTTGTTCGCTCATCAATCTTTTCAGCCGTTAAAACAAGAATTGATGTTGGAACAGGATTTTGGATATATTCAGCAATAAGCATTTTATCGGAAGCTTTCATTGAATCAAAATTCTTTAATACAACAAGCCGAAACTTTGCCATGAAGGGTATCATTTCAAGTTGTTCTAAAGTGTTCATAGCAGCATTTGTATCTGTAGCATGAAGTATTATGGAATCGAATTCTTCAGAGCCAGGAGATTTAAATCTTTTTGAAATCTCACTTAAAACTATATCTTTGAGATAATTTTCCGGACCAAAAACATAGTAAACTGTTTGTGGCTTCTGATCATGGAAATTACTTAAGAATTCAAAATGTTGGATGCTTTGAGGTTTCAGCATATTAATACTTCAAATAAAGGATTAATGTAATAATGGCAATAATCCAGCAATAATATGCAAAGTATTTCAATTTTTGTTTTTTTACGATAGATATTAGTAAAGAAATTACTGCATAACCGGAAATGAATGCAGCAAATGTACCAAGAATATATGATAACCATAATGACTTATCAATATTTAATATATTCGAAAATTTAAGGATGCTTGCTCCCAGTATGGCGGGAATTGAAAGGATGAAAGAAAATTTGGTGGCATCTTCTCTATCTAATCCAGCAAAGATTCCAACAGTAATAGTTGTCCCTGAACGGGAAATTCCAGGGAGTATTGCAAATGCCTGAGCCAACCCTATTATTATAGATTTTTTAATTCCAAGTTGATGAGTTTTAATTCCTTCAGGTTCGATTTTATCTGAAAGGTAAAGGATAAAACCTGTAACTATCAACATAAAGCTTGGAATATAAAGTGATGAGAAAGCTTTAGTTAGTTGATCCTCGAAATATAATCCAAAAATACCGGTAATAGTTGTGGCAACAATTATATAAAAAATTGTATTTCGGTTTCTTGTGTGTTCCCGTTCTTTATTTTTAAATAAAAAAAGTGATTTGAGTAAAGAAAGAATATCTTTACGGAAATAGATTAATACTGCGAATAGCGAACCAAGATGTAGGATTACGTCAAAGCCTATATCCGGATTACTAAAATTTAAATAGTGTTCAGCAAGAACGAGATGCCCTGAGCTTGACACAGGTAAAAATTCGGTTAATCCTTGAATTATTCCCAATATTATTGCTTTAATGATTTCCATTTCTTTTACTTCTATATTATTTCAGGTAGCTTAGATTTGAATAATTCAGATACTGGAACTAATTCAAAATCGAGTTTTTCAATTTTTTCTATGAACTCTTTTAAAAACTCATATTTTTTCTGTGAACCACAATGAGTTATTACCAATATTTTTTTGTTATCTATGGCTAAATGTCCTAATTTCTTTATTTTTATTGCAAGTGTTTTCTCGGTTATTCTTGGTGTATCTAGAAACAACTTATTTTCACAAGTTGGGATCATTATCTCTCTGGCAACATCATAAGCTATAGAAGATACAGATGTACGGCTATCTACAAAATATAATTCATGCTTCTTCAAAACTTGCAGAACGGTTCTCATCACAAACTCATCGGTTGTTGCGAATGATCCCATATGATTATTAGCACCAACGCATAATGGAAATTGTTTTATATAACTTTCCATTCTTTGTTTTATCTCCTTTTCTGACAAGTGTACGTAAATTGCATTGGGACCAGGATTGTTTTTTGGGTAGCTAACGGGTTCCATTGGAATATGGATCATTGTTTCATGTCCAGTTTCTGCAGCTTTGTTCATTACTTGTTTTGAGAACTTTTGATCTGGAAGAATTGCAAATGTAACATTATTATTCAGGCTGCAGAAATTATCGAATACTTTATTATTTCGTATTCCAAAATCATCTACTACTATAGCTAATTGAGTTTTTACCTTAGTTTCTTTTTGAGGTTTGATATATCTTAAAGTAACGAAATATTTTTGCAAATCGTGTGGATCTTCAATTTCAAGTATTTGTTTATTGCCATTGTTCTTTTCTACACCGCTTATTATTTTTCCACCAATTAATTCTACTTGTCCAGTAATAATGATATTTGCATAATTGAGATCCATTTCTAAACTGTTTATTCCGATTGAAACATAAATAGCGTCTTCACCAATAAAATTTTTGTAATTGTCCTCAGTTACACTAAGCAATTTTTTCGCATGAACTATTGCATCAAGAACAGAAATTTCTTCCTGTTTTTGCTGTACTGAGATTTCATCCTTCTTCATCTGAGGATTTGTTACCAATTTTTTTATTCTATTATAACTAAACGAGAATAACAATAATAGGAATCCTATTAATAAAAAAATATACAAATATTTTTTAACAATTAAATTGTGATTAAAGTTCTTTCTTTTAGTCATTTTTTTCCTTCATCTATGTTTACTATTTTGTGCGGGAATTTGAGTCAAGAAAATAATTAATGACAAAAATTTATTGTATTGTTAATGTTAAGAAAAAAAAGCTGTCCGATTAATCGAACAGCTTAAAATATATGGTGGGCGCGGAGGGACTTGAACCCCCGACCACCTGCTTGTAAGGCAGGCGCTCTCCCAACTGAGCTACACGCCCGAGAATTCTTTCTTCTAAAATTAAATGGTGGGCGCGGAGGGACTTGAACCCCCGACCACCTGCTTGTAAGGCAGGCGCTCTCCCAACTGAGCTACACGCCCATTTAATTATTTCACTTTTTCAATTTTATAAAAAACTGGTCGGGGCGAGAGGATTCGAACCTCCGACTCCTGGTTCCCAAAACCAGTGCGCTAACCGGACTGCGCTACGCCCCGACGACGACCGCAACAAAAAAAATCCGGCTCTATAGCGTCAAGATTTTTCTATATGATAAAATAATAATTTTACGTGTAATGTAGTATACTTACTTTTACATCCTGATTTGACTGAAAAAAATATTTTCCTTGTGTCTTATTGTAGAATTCATTTTAATACGTTATTAAAGAAAAAATAATAGTTGGAAAAAATGAAATTATGTCATTAGAAAAGATAAAAAAAATTTTAGATAATTATAATGTTGGTGATGTTATAAAACATCAAAAAATGTCGTATGGATTTGCCAATAGAAATTATAAATTAACCACAACAAAAGGTAACTATCTTTTCAGGATCAATATCCAACAAGATTTGAGTTCAATCAATTATGAAATAAGGGTTTTAAACGAACTCAAAAAAAATGATTTCCCAGTTGCATATCCCATCATGAATAAGAATGGCAAATATATAACTGAAATAAAAAAAGAAAATATAGTGATTTATGATTTTATCGTGGGGGAGATTCCACAGCTAAATAAACAATCAGTAAAAGAGATTGCGATATTATCAGCTAAACTTAATTCCTTTCAAAACTGGCGAAAATTTAAAAGAAAAAATACAATAAATATCGATAATTGTTTTAACTTGATCAAGAAATTCGATAACGCAAAATACAAATATCCCATAATATTTGAGTACTTTATTGAGCAAACTAAATTTCTTAATAACTATGTAAGAAATTCTACTCCACAAGGACTTATCCATGCTGATATTTTTCCTGATAATACAATATTCAAAGAGAATAAATTGATTGCTCTAATTGATTTTGAAGATGTATGTACTGATGATCTGATCTTTGAAGTTGGAATGACAATTAATGGATTTTGTTTTGTAAATAATAGATTAGATACTGATCTCTTGAAAGTATTTCTTAACAATTATAATAAAATCAGATCGCTTTCAAAAATGGAATTGGAATTATTACCAATTTATATCCAATGGACTGCTCATGGAATGGTTTCCTGGCATTTACAACGTTTGATAAAGCATATAAATAAAAGACAACTTGCTAGAACTATTGAATTAATGGAACGTGTGAAAAAGATCCGTAAAATGACTAAATGGGAATTATTTTAGAGATAGTTAAATAACATAAGACAATAAAAAAGCCCCGAGAAATCAGGGCTTTTTTATTAATAATTTATTTAGAAAGTTGTACCAAACTGGAAGTGAGGTTCCCACAATTTATCCTCAAAGTTATGAGCATAATCAAATCCAATGAGACCGAACGGGCTTTGGATTCGAATTCCAATTCCAGCTCCGCTTTTCATGTCCCAGAAATTGAAATCTTCCAATCTGTTATAGCAATTTCCAGTATCAAAAAATAACAATCCCACAATTTGGTCGCTTCCAATTGGGGCACTGTATTCAGTTGAAAAAATTATCTCTCTCAAACCTCCTTCAATTGGCCCTATTGATCTATCAGCATAACCCCGTATCCCATCAGCTCCAGTTCCGCCTAAGTAAAATCTCTCATCTGGTGGAGCTTCTTTCCCATTATATCCGGTTACATATCCAAAACGCCATTTTGTTCTCAATGCAAGTTTCCAGATAGTTCTAGTATACCAGCTAACCTGTGCAATTTGTTTGAAAAAGTTGAAATCACCTTGCAGCGGTCCTCCTGCAAGTTCATTATATAGAGTAAAATTGGAACCTGAAGTAGGAAAGAAAACATTGTCCCGGTGATCTCTTGAAAAACTTAATGAGATTGAACTTGTGTTCTGCCAGCCGCTTTCATTAAGATCTTTCAGGATGTCCGATGCATCATCTTCTCTACCATCTAAAATTGAGTATTCCTTTGAGTAGTATGAATAACTTGCTACAAATTTGGAATAATTCAGGAATCCGAGTGGGTGTCCAAGTCGAATAGATCCGCCGTTTGTTTTTACTTCATATGTATCCCATTCTTTATTTGTAAGATAGATATCGGCACCAACCAGAGTTGATGAATCCAGGAAATATGGATTTGTAAAATTGAAACTGAAATTTGATGTTGTACTGCCAAATTCCCATTTAATGCCGCTTTGCCAAGAATTACCGAGTAAATTATTATGAGATATTGCAAGCTGTCCCACAAGACCATCCTGGCTATTCAATGCGATACCGCCATTGGCACTTCCCGAAACTTTATCACTAACGTTTATTACAAGATCAACATCACCATTTTGATTAATAACATCGGGATTACTTAAATGTAGGTCAGGTTCAAAGAAGCCCATATTATAAATATTCTGCTGACTTTTCATGATCTTGGATTGCTGGAAATAATCTCCGGGAAAGATTACGAGTTGCCTGCGAATAACTTTCTCCTTTGTTTTTCTGTTCCCAGCAATTGAAATTTTTCTAACTTTTGCTCTATTATTTTCGTTAATATTTAACTGTATATTAATGATCTTGTCAGATTTTTTTAGTTCGTGATTAAAGATGGCATAAATGTAGCCTTCTTCGTAATACATATTCGTAACTGAGCCAAGTTGTATATTGAATTTTTCAAGATTAAATACTTCTTCATCTTTAAATTTGAATTGAGATATTATAAGCTCATCTGTAAACCGTTCATTTCCTTCGACAAAAATATCACCAAAGAAAAATTGATTTCCCTCTACAAGATAGATATTGATAACAAAAGTATTTTCGACTAATTTTTTGTCCCATGAAATAATTCGGGCATCGATAAATCCCTTTTTATTATAATAGTTGATCAAGATGTTAAGATCTTCATCAAATTTTTCTTGTTCGAACTTACCAGATCTGAAAAGACTTGCTTTTTTTGTTTTAATTTTTCCTAGAAGAGTTTTAGATCGTATTTCTTTATTACCATGGATCTTAATACTTTTAATTGCTACTTTAGAACCTTCATCAATATCCAAGAGAACAGTAATGTGATTTCCATCTAACTTTTCAATTTTGTATTCAACATCAGCTAAATGATATCCTTTTGTTTTAAATTCATCAATAATAGTTTTTCTTACTTCAGCAGCCAGAAATGGTGACCAGTAGCTTCCTTTTTTTAAATTGATCTTATCTTGAATATTTTTATCTGATATTTTTTTATTCCCGGAAATTTTAATCTCTTCTACTATGGGGTATTCCTCTACAAATATTGAAATAGAAAGACCTTGTGGAAGTTCTTCTTTTTCAATTTGGATATCTTGGAAAACACCAAGCTGATAAAGATTATTAATTGATTCAGAGATGTCATCAGGTTTATAATTTTCGCCAACTTCAATTAAAATAAGAGAGCGGATCAATTCTGTTTCAATATTCTCATTCCCAATTATTTTGATATCCAAAATTAAACTATTTTGTGCTAATAAAAGAATTCCAGTTGCCAATATCAATATTATAAAAATAAATTTTCGCATTTATCCTCCATCATTTCAAACAGTCACCAATTATTTTTTTTTGTTCTTCGAGTAAAGTTTTTTTCAAATAAATATTAATTGGAATGAGTAAACAGAAAATTCTTGACGGTAAAAAGGAGATTCCAAAATTCGAAATTTATTGGGGCATTAGCTCAGTTGGGAGAGCGCATGACTGGCAGTCATGAGGTCAGCGGTTCGAGCCCGCTATGCTCCACCAGTTTATACAGCCGCTTGTGAGCGGCTTTTTCTTTTAATACAAGCATTTACGTATTACTACTTTCTTCAGGTTAACTTTTCTCATATTTGTCGATAATTGCCAATATTTGTTATTTCTTGACAAAATCTGTCACGTGAGCGTCACGTGAGACAGAAATAAAAAGGAAAGAATATGGGTAATTCTAATCCAAAATTTATTGATCAGCTAAACAAAATTAATAGCGGATATAAAATAAAGATCAGAGCTAGAATAAATAGTGATGGTATTTATAGCCTTTATCTCGATTATGTGAATAAAGGAAAAAGACAAAGACAAACTCTTAAGTTGTATGTTAATGGTGATAAAAGAAGTAAAATTAAGGATGATAACGAACTTCTAAAAGCTAAATTATATAGAGAAAAAAAAGAAAGAGAATTGTACGAGTCAAATACAGGCATTGAGCTTAAATCTATAGACTCCTTTATTGATGAAGACGATTTTTTAAAATTTTTTTCAGATCAAGCTGCATTTCGTTCCGATTATAACTATTCTGTATCCTACAATAATTTCCTTGATTATATAAATGTGGACAAGCTATCCTTCAAAGAACTTTCAAGAGATATTTGTAAAGGATACAAAGAATATTTGCAGAATCTGAATGTTAAAGCTCACACTGCTCATCACTATCTTGTGGCATTTAAAGCAGTTATTAACCAAGCGTTGATTGATGGCCGGATTGATCATCATCCTGCTCAAGGCATTAAAATAAAATATGATGATCCTGAAATAGAATTTCTATTTATTGATGAGGTAAAGAAGCTAATTGATACTCCATGTAAATATTATCAAATTAAGAATGGTTTTTTATTTTCTTGTTTTATGGGGCTACGTCTTTCCGATCTTAACAAAATAGTTTTTGATGATGTAAGAGATTTTGAAGTTAAAGGTTCTATTAGCAAATTTCTATTTTTTCGACAGAAAAAAACAAGACAAATTGTACGCTTAAAGCTTAACAAAATTGCTTCCGATATTGTGATTGAGCAAAGGACTAAAACAAAAGAAAAAAGAATTTTTAGTATTCCTACTGGAGGAAGATTATCTACAAGTTTAAAAGAATGGATTAGAAGTGCAGGTATCACAAGGAAACTCACTTTTCATTGTTCCAGACACACATTTGGGACTCTATTGGCTTTTAAAAGAGAGAAGGTTTATACAATATCCCGTTTGATGGGACATAAGAATATTAAAACCACAATGAAGTACATCCATATTGCAGAATAAGATTAGAGAACTGATCGAATCAAAATATGCAGAGCATCTACAGGTTTCCAATAGATGGGTGATCTCAAGAGATAAAGAAATTAGTGATGACCTGGTCGATAATTGTGGGCATAATAATAATTCACATGATGATTTTTCAGTTTACTTTGACCTTAATCTAGCTGCGTCAATTCGTCATAAGGAGAAAACATATGATTTCGGTAACCTGGGACTAGAGTTTGAAGATGGTTTGGATCGTTACGGCGACGACACCAACTCAGGTTATCTAGGTTTAACTTACTGCTCCTGTTGTGAAAATGCTATCGAAGAAGAATCTACATATACTGAAGACGGAGAAGTTTGTGATTACTGTCTGAACAATTATTACTCTTATTGCTCCGAATGTGAGCGATATTATCATGAGAACATCACCATGTATTACATCGAAAATGAACATCAATATGTTTGCGAATCGTGTTATGATGAAGGAAATTACGGTTTTTGCGAGAAGACAGAGTGCTATTAAACTAGAGAAAAATTGGTGGATGTCATTGAAAGTGATGGTACTATCATCTCAGTACATGAGGATTATGCAGTTGAGCACTATCACTTCTGTGATATCTGTGAAAGATACTTTGAAGAACCATCCACCGAAACGTCAGATGGTTTCAGCGTATGCGACCTATGCTTGGAAAAGGATTACGAGCTTGTTGATGGTTCATATGAATTCAAGAGAAGGCAGGTCGCATGAAAGGGAGAAATTCTCCTTTTTTTTAACAATTAGCGCTTTCAGAAATGCTTACGGACAATATGTCTATGAAGCTGACTACTCGATCTTAAGGCTTACTATGCAATCTATGAGAAAAGCAAAGAAGAACAGCTAATAGAATAGTTAGTATGAAGCAGGCAGTAAACATTAAGAAGCAAACGAATCACAATAAAGGTGATCTATGTTGATTCCAAGGTTGCTGGCGTTGAGGACATAGACATCTATGACTTCCAGCTGCATGCAAAAGGAGGTGGTGGGACTGACTTCAGGCCGGGCTTCGAGTACATTGAAGAAAAGTAGATCATGCCATCCTGTGTGATCTATTTTACGGACGGCTGGTGTAATTTATTCTCTGAATCTCCTGAGTACCCCAAGCTCTGGGTAGTTACTGACAGGCCAAACTTTGCTCCTCCATTTGGAGATGTGATACACATTATGCAGCGGGAATAAAACCCCGCTGCTCTTTATTGTTGCTGATATTTTTTTTAGCTATTAGCCGCGAATCATGTATTTCATCCAAAATGGCTCCCAGTTGTGTTTTCAGCTTCCTGGATCGACGAAAAATATTTATTAGTATAATTCTTCATTTCATGCATGAATCATGCAAATAAATGTGAAATGAGGAATTTGAAATGTGAAATGGAGAAAGGGAAAATTTGATTAGAGTTACATTCATAAATGGTTCTTATTATTGTGAGGCTGGAAGGACATTACTTAAATTCTAACTGGAAATTTCTTCAATATTATCATTCCACTGTAACATTTTTAAAGAGATAAAGATGCAATTTGAATGTTCAACGATAACTGGTCTCGCCTGGGTGTTCATTACATCAGCAAGTATTAATTTATCAAGCTGAAATGCTTTGGAAATATCATGCATCACTGTTTCATCATGTAATCCATCAATATTGAACCATGTTACGGATTCTTTACTTTGATAATTCAAAATATCATCAACAGATTTTAGAACTTTCTCTTCTTCATTATTAGAATCAAAATCGATTATCTTTAGTGTTACTTTATCGGTTTTTTTTTCTCCCTTGAATAATAATTCATCAGGAGATAAACCAATATCTTGCTTTCTTTTTTTTAGAAATAGAGCCATAATTCCTCCATACAACTAATTTTTTCGTTCAATTCACTTTTATAATGTTCAAAAAATAGTGACCTTTTGATTTTATATCAACTATTTGAATCAATGAACCTGGAATTATACCAGATTTTTTGGATACCTTTAAATGCTTTTTGTTCTGCATATCTGTTATCCTCCTCTTTGCTATTGTTAGATTAAAGAACAACTTTGATAAATTATTTTAATCATCACAATTATAGAAATTATGGAATCAATTGAAATATCAATAATTACAATTCATTCTTTTTCGATTAGTTTGTATTCTCGATTTCTGTCAAACTATATCATATAATGAGTATCGCAGAGTATAACAAATGATTTTTTTATGCATTCTATGTGAAAACATAGCACTAGCGGAATATGTAAATTTTTTGCTTTACAACAATTTAGATAAAAGCCTTTATTGATAAATAATTGAAAGTTCAACCATTTTGTACTTTCAGGGGAAACATGAACAAGCAAAAATTAGCAACAAAAAACAGAACGACCAAAAAAACAACAAATAATCTGGAAGATAAGCTTATTATGCGTAGAAAAGCTGAAACAGCAGAAAGTGGATAAGACTAGATAACGGGATTTCTAATCATTAAATAAAAAGTTGGGAGTAGATATGACACTATATTCAAATAACTTGATACAATCTTGGAGGAATTATGACTAATCAATTTATCATGTTTGGTGCGCAAGCTATGTTAATCGCTGTCCTAATTTTAATCTTATTCAAACTCCGGAAATATCTGGGATTATCTCCTCTATATGTAACTCTTGGTGTGTTCCAGCCAATTCAAGTATTATTAGCTTCTTCAATTTATATTGAAATATTTCCCGGATTGATGATCAGCCCGGGATCAGTAATTATGTTCACTGCCAGTCTTTATGCCATTCTGCTGGTTTATATTCGCGAAGATGCAATCGAAGCCCGAAAAGTTATCTATGGAATCCTGGTCGCAAATCTGACCATGACGCTTCTGCTTTATATTTTTGGAATTCAACTTGGATTTGCCAGTACTTTAAATTTCCTGAATCTACCACTTGGGATTTTTAACCAGGGTGCCCGAGTAATGCTGACCGGAACTTTTGCACTTTTTGCAGATGTTATATTGATCATCTTTGTGTTTGAATGGATAGGCAGAATAATTAAAATTCCTTTACTGAGAATTTATATTTCCATGAGCATAATCTTGATAATCGATACACTGATATTTGCTACAGGCGCATTTTTGGGACAACCGAACTACACTTCGATTATTTTTGCTGGAATCATTGGAAAGGTCTGTATGGCTGCTTTTTATGCTTTTGCACTCACAATTTATCTGCGTTTCTGGGAACCTGAAGAACAGGGAAAAATAGAAACAACGAAACCTCTTCGCGACATATTTTATGCACTAACATATAGAGAAAAATATGAGTTGGAAAAACAAAAATTGATTGCTACACAAGATCTTTCAGAAAAATCACTAAAGGAAAAAGAGCAATTTATTACAGCAATCACAGAGACTTCTCCAGCTATAATTTATGTATCTGATATGGAACAAAACAGAAATGTATATGTGAATACGGGTATGCAGCGCTTATTGGGATATTCCTCAAAAGATGTGACAAAAATGGGTGACAATTTATTTCAGCTTCTTATCCATCCGGACGATCTGCAGAATGTAATAGATTTTCAAGCCGTTGTTCAATCTGCAACCGATGAAGATATTCTTGGTATCGAATACAGAATGAAACATCAAAATGGTGGATGGATTAATTTGTATAGTGACGAACGAGTGTTTCTTAGAAATTCTGATGGAACTGTGAAGCAAAAGATCGGGGTTGCTCTTAATATAACTGAGCGCAAGCAGGCAGAAGAAGAGAAAGAGAAACGGGCAGCAGAATTGATTATTGCCAACAAAGAACTTATCTTTCAAAATGAAGAGAAAGAGAAAAGGGCAGCAGAGTTGATCAATGCCAATAAAGCCATTTTAAGAGAAATCACCGAGCGCAAAAATGCAGAGCTTGAACTGAAAAAATACCAAGAACATCTTGAAGAGTTGGTAAAATCACGAACTCAAGATTTGGAATCCAGCAATAAAGAACTGGAAGCTTTTGCTTATTCCGTATCTCACGATTTGCGAGCTCCTTTACGTGCAATAGACGGTTTTACACGTATTTTGCTGGAAGATTATGTAGAAAAAATGGATGCTGAGGCGAATCGGCTGGGTTCTATTATCCAAAAAAACTCCCAGAAAATGGGCAAACTCATCGATGATCTCTTGGCTTTTTCACGGCTGGGTAGAGCTACCATGCATTTTTCTGAAATCAATATGAAAAGTCTGGTGAATGATGTTTATCTGGATATTGCCAGCCCGGAAGAACGAAAGAAGATTAATTTTGAACTAGCCGATTTACCGAAAGCTTATGGTGATCCTAACATGCTGCGCCAAGTTTGGACAAATCTCCTTTCCAATGCAATCAAGTTTTCGGCAAAACAAAAGAAACCCGTTATTTCTGTCACTTGCCAGATAGAAAACAATACATCCAATTATTGCATTAGAGATAATGGAGCAGGATACAACATGCAATATCAAGATAAACTCTTTGGTGTTTTTCAGCGTCTGCACAGCGAAAAAGAATTTGCCGGCAACGGAGTGGGACTGGCTTTGGTAAGACGCATCATCCAACGCCATGACGGAAGAATTTGGGCAGAAGGAGAAATTGATAAAGGTGCTGCTTTCTATTTTTCCTTGCCAAAAGAATCATGAAAAATGGAGTTTAAGAAATTAAAATGGAGGAAACAATAATGAACCAGGAATATGAAATTGTGATAGTGGAAGACAACCCCAATGATGCTGAATTAATGATCAGATCACTAAAGAAGAATAATTTAGCCAATAACCTGATCTTATTGGAAGACGGTGAAGAGGCGATGAATTTTTTCTTCCGGCAGGGAAAATATGAAGATGTTGAAATATCTCATATTCCCAAAGTAATCTTTTTAGATTTGAAATTACCAAAAGTAAGTGGATTAGAAATTCTAAAAAATCTTAAGACGAATGCGGTAACCAGGAAAATTCCCGTAATAATAGTTACCTCTTCCAAAGAAGATCCGGATATTCAAGCTGCCTATGAACTGGGAGCAAACAGTTATGTAGTGAAACCGGTCAATTTTGATGTTTTCAAACAAACTATATCTCAATTAGGGCTATATTGGTTAGTAGTTAATGAAAATCCACAAAATGAATTTTAAAGAAGTTCATATTTTGAAAGGTGTTATATAGAGGGGGCAATTAATGGATGAGAAAATTAAAGTTTTGATCTTGGAAGACATGCCTGAAGACGCAGAACTTGTAGAGCAGGAATTAAAAAAAACCTTAAAAAACTATACTCTTCAGGTGACGGATAATGAGAAAGGATTTATAGATGCTCTGAAAAATTATAAACCAGATCTAATCCTCTCGGATTACAACTTGCCCCAGTTCAATGGCATGGAAGCGATAAAGCTTACCAAAGAAATTTCACCATTGACCCCGGTAATTATTGTTACAGGTTCGATAAATGAAGAAATTGCTGTGGATTGCATCAAAGCCGGAGCTAAGGATTATGTGCTGAAAGAAAATCTCACCCGGCTTGGCCCAGCTATAACCCAGGTGCTGGAAAAAAAGGCACTGATCGAAGCCAGAATAAAAGCGGATGAGGCAGTAAAAGAAAGTGAAGAACAGTATTTTATGTTATTCAACAATGCCAATGAACTCATCCAAATCTTAGATTCAACAGGGAAGTTCTTAGCTGTGAACAAGGAATGGATGGCAACTCTGGAATATTCTAAGGAAGAAGTGAAAAATCTACAGTTGTTAGATATAATCCGCAAAGACAAATTACAACAAGTTGGTGAGCTGATGCAGGGAATCAAAGGTGGAGAAAGCATATCCTTTGAAACGATCTTTATTTCTAAAAGCGGAAAGGAAATCATTGTAGAGGGAAATGGAAATGGTATTTTCAAAGATGGTAAATTAATTTCTATGATAGGAATGTTCAGGGATATTACCGAGCGCAAGAAGACCGAAAACGACCTGTGTCTTAGCGAGAAGAAATTTCGCAGCTATGTAGAACAGGCTTCCGAGGGAATTTACCTTTTTGAATTGAAAAAACCAATATCGATTAATATGCCCGTTGAAGAACAAATCAAGAATATTTACGAAGGTTATATAATTGAAGCAAACGATTCCCAGGCAAAAATGTATGGTTTCGACAAAGCAAACGAACTGAATGGAATGACCCTTGCCGAATTTCATGGGGGCACAGATAATCCGGAGAATTTAGAATTCCTTAGATCTTGGATTGAAGCAAATTACCGCATTACTGATGCGGAGTCTAAAGAAGTTGACAAAGATGGAAATGAGCTTTGGTTTACGAATAATATAATAGGATATGTTGAAGACGGTTATTTGATACATATATGGGGTACACAAACTGATATAACAGAACGCAAGCAAGCAGAAAAAGCATTGAAAAACTCGGAAGAAAGATTAAAAATTTTATTTGAATCTGCACCGGATGCTATTTATCTGAATGACCTTAAAGGGACTTTCATTGATGGAAACAGAGCTGCTGAAGATTTAATGGGATATACAAGAGAAGAACTGATTGGGGAAAGTTTTTTGAAACTTAAACTCATATCTGGGAAAGAATTACTTAAAGCGTCGAAGCTTCTAGTTAAAAATATTCAGGGTAAAGGAACAGGTCCTGATGAGTTAATTTTGAATCGTAAAGATGGCAGTCAGGTTACAGTGGAAATACTAACCTATCCTGTGAAAATCAAAGATAAAACTATGGTTCTTGGAATTGCACATGACATCACCGAGCGAAAACAGGCAGAAGAACAGATCAAAAAAGATCTGGCAGAAAAAAATGTACTTCTTCAAGAGATTTATCATCGCACCAAAAACAACATGCAGGTGATAGCTTCGATGCTCAAAATGAAATCTCGTCAATCAGATGATGAATTTGTACATGATTCATTTAATGATATTGTGCGAAAAATTCAGGCAATGTCATTGGTTCATGAAAAACTTTATCAAGCGAAAGATCTTTCCAGAATAAATTTGAAAGAGTATATTGAAGATATTTTGTTGATGATGATCAGGTATAGCACCGTCAACTCAGAATTGTTTTCGTACAAACTTGAACTGGAAGAAGTATTTATAACGATCGATTCTGCCACACCTTTGGGTTTGGTATTGAATGAATTGATCTCAAATGTATTTATGCATAGCTTTCCAAACGATAGAAAAGGTGAACTGACAATTAGTCTGGAACAGGAAAAAAGTGGAGATATTAAAATTCAACTTTCAGATGATGGTGTTGGACCTTCTGCGGATTTTGATCCTGAAAAATCAAATTTAATAGGACTACAGACAGTTTATTCTCTTGTAGTTTATCAACTTGGTGGAAGTATAAATTATGAAGCAAAAGATGGTTTAAGCTGGTTCATTAAGTTCAACGATTCCAAAAATAAACTGCGAGTATGATATGAAAAAAATAATAATAACTGAGGGTGTGACATGAAAAAAATCAGGATATTGGTTGTAGAAGATGAAGTGATCATTGCAAAGTATTTGAAAATGGAGTTGGAATTGACGGGGTATGATGTATGTGGTTTTGTAAGAAGTGGAGAAGAAGCAATCATAAAAGCCAAAGAAAAAAATCCAGATGTAATTCTTATGGATATAAATCTATATGGTAAAATGGACGGGATCGATGCAGCAAAAGAGATAATCAGTTTAAAAGACATCCCAATTATTTTCTGCACCGGATATGGAAAGAAGGAATTTGTGGAACGAGCACAGAAATTGAATCCGCTAGCCTACCTGCGGAAACCGATTCTTGCTGAAGAAGTAAAAGAGGTAATTGATGCATATTTCTCTGAGAAATAGTGATATAAATAGTTCTAAAAATTTTTATTAGGAAACACCGGAAAATGCTAAAATAGCTTCTACGTAACGAACTAGTAGCAAGTAGTATAATTTGTCATAAAAACTGTTAAATGTTGTAGAGATGATAGATTTAAGCAGCTAAAGCGGACTTGGGAAGAGCGTGGATTTTTCGCATTCTGAATTCAGTTCTCCTTCGTTGCGCGAAGGCCATTCTGAGACGACCAAGACTTGAGTTAACGATGCGACGAAGGAGCAGAGCTGACTTAAGGATTAGAGAATTGTCGTTCTTAACTCAACGCTTCGTTGTTAAGTCAAGTCCGACACCAAGTCTGGTCAAGTTTGATGTGTAAATTAATATAAAGGAGTAACTAATGAATTTCGCAAAAAAATCAATCACTAAAGATTTTTCTAACCAGCTTTATAATTTTATTGATAGGTATTACAATTATTTATAGTTATAATTATAGTAGTATCACCAAAAATCATTTAAAACTCGCTGATGATATGGTAAGTGAAATATCTGTAAGTATTGAATATCATATTCTGGAAAAAGTGAAAACAGTAAAAACAATTGCAACCGCTCCCGAAATATTGAAAGCTTTGCAAGTAAGTAATGAACACTATAGCAGATTATCGGAACAGAAAAGAGATGAGAAAATTCAATCTAAAAATATAAAGTGGAAATCTATTGGTGATCAAAATAATCAGTTTATACTAGAATATACAGATAATGCAGTATCGCAATACTTAAAAATTCAACAGGATAATATTAAAGGTGAATACGGTGAGATATTTATTACAGATAAATACGGTGCACTTATCGCCACTACTGCCAAGTTCACTACTTATGCCCACGGAGATAAATACTGGTGGAAAGGTGCATATAATAATGGTGTTGGTGCTGTTTTTTTTGATGACAGAGGTTACGATGACAGCGTAGGCGGATATGTACTTGGGGTAGTTGTTCCCATTAAAAATGGAAATGAAATAATAGGAATATTAAAAGCAAATCTGAATATTTTGGGATCTATAAATAATATGCTATTGAACGTGAAGTTAGATAAAACAGAGCAAATATTTATTATGCGCAGTGGTGGTTTAATCATATATAAAGAAGGTTTAGAACCACTGAGTAAAAGAGTCCCCGATAGACTTCTGGAAAAAATGTTAATTAATGAAAAATCCTTTAATTTTAAAGAAGAAGGTCTCGAAGGAATTTACTCGAGATCTGAGATCGGAATAACTGCCGGCAAACAAGGTTATCGCTTTGGAGGAAACTTTGAATCTATTGATCATAAAAAAGGAAACAACAACGAATCGTGGTATATAGTAGATTTTCACCCCATATCTCATATCATAAAACCGGCTAATAAAAATTTGAGGATATTTTTGTTGATTGGACTGGTCATTTCCTTTGTTTTAGCCATAACTTCATTGATTATTGGAAATCAGGCAGCTAAGCCAATCAAAGAATTGATAAAGTAAACGCTGAAGATATCTAAAGGAGATTATAATTCTGAAGTTCTTACTAAGAGAACTGATGAAATTGGTCAACTCTCTTCGTCCTTCAACAAGATGACGAGAAACCTGAAAGAGACAACAACTTCTCTTGATAACCTCAACTTGGAAATAGCCGAACGAAAGAAAAAAGAAGAAGCTTTGCGAATTAGTGAAAAAAAATATCGGAAATTATTTGATAACATGTTAAATGGTTTTGCTTTTCATGAAATTATATTAAACGAAAATAATCTGCCTGTTGACTATACTTTTATTGAGGTTAATCATGCTTTCGAAGAACAGACAGGATTAAAAAGAGTAGAAATAGTCGGGAAAAAAGTTTCGGAAGTTTTACCAGGTATAGAAAATGATCCAGTCGGTTGGATCGAGATTTACGGTAAAGTAGCTTTAACGGGAAATGGTATTCAGTTTGAAAACTATTCCGAACCGTTACAGAAATGGTATTCTATAAATGTATACAGCACTCAGAAAGGTTATTTTGCTACAATATTTGAAGATATAACTAAACGAAAGAAGGCGGAAGAAACGATTCTAAACAGTGAAAAGAGATATAAATATCTTTTTGAACAATCTCCTATTTCGATCTGGGAAGAGGATTTTTCAGAATTAAAGAAATATTTAGACTCTCTAAAGAAAAAGGGAATAGAAAATTTTAAAGACTATTTTGAAAAAAATCCCGATGAAGTTGATAAATGCACTCGAATGGTTCGGATCTTAGATATAAATGAAATGACAGTGAAGCTTTTCAACGCCAAGAACAAAGCTGATCTGCTCACGAATTTAAACAACATTTATATAGAAGATTCAAGAACTACTTTTATAGAACAATTTTGTCTTGTAGCAAATAACCAAACTAATTTTAGTATTGAAACAATCAATAAAACAATAGATGGTAAAACATTAGATGTATTACTTAATTGGGCAGTAGTTCCCGGACACGAAAAAAATCTTTCCAAGGTTTTGATAACTATAATCGACATTACGGAAAAAAATAAATCAGAAGCAGAAATTAGGATAAGCAGCGAAAGGTTACAAATGCTTAATAAAATCATCCGGCACGATCTTTCCAATGATTTTATTGTCATCAATAGTGCAGTTAAGATCTTCAAGAGAAACTCCGATGTAACATTACTATATGAGATAGAAAAAAGAGTTCAAAAGAGTTTAAATGCAATCTCAGGTTATCGAGAATACGAATCTCATCTAAATTCAAGTACTGGTTTGGACGAATTAGAGCTATCCGATGTAATAAATAACGTTGCAGCCGAGAATCCCAAAATCAAATTCAAAATAGAAGGTGCAGGCAGAGTATTTGGAGATGATGCTTTATATTCAGTTTTGGATAATTTAGTTTCGAATTCTATAAAACACGGTAAAGCTTCTCAAATTAGCATCAAAATTTCAAAGGATAATGATATGTGCAGGTTGAGATTTGCAGATAATGGAACGGGGATTCCGGAAGAAATCAAAGAAAAGGTATTTGAGGAAGGTTTCCATCATGGAGAATCCGGGAATACAGGCATTGGATTATATATTGTAAAACAGACAATTGAAAGATTTGGTGGAACAATTCTAGTTGAAGACAATGAACCTAATGGAACTGTTTTTACCATGACTCTAAGAAAAGCATTATGATAAACTTATTTAATAAGATAGAGAATTATTCTTAACTTTTTAAATTTTATACAGGCAGAAAGATACACTCATGAAAAAGAGAGAAAAGAATGGAATGATGATATTGAGCGAAGAAAAGAAGAAAACGGAGATATATCAAAAGTTGTTTCTGATTTCACACAAAAGATAAACCAAGATAGCACAGTTGGAGGATTATAATGATATCAATGCAAACATATATTAAAAGAAATGAAGGATTGAGATTAAAACCTTATCATTGTAAAGCTGGGAAATTAACAATTGGTTATGGAAGGAATCTGGAAGCCAAGGGAATATCGATCAAAGAAGCTGAGTATCTTTTTGAGAATGATCTGAAGATTGTAGCGAAACAAGTTGCAAATAGAATTGAATTTTATAAAAAATTATCTTATAAACGTAAAATGGTGCTGGTTGATATGGCATTTAATATGGGAATTGAAGGATTATTGGGATTTAAGAAAATGCTGGGTGCAATGAAATGCGGTCGGGTTGCAAAGGATAAGAAATTTCTCTGTAAACCGATCGAACTGATCTAATTAACCGGAGATTACTTCTGGAAAGAAAACTTTGAAATTAAAGATAAAGGGTAAATATTTTTTAGATTGACTTTTAAATTCCTGAAAACGTTAATACCTTCATAAAAAAAATTGGAGGTTGTATGCGTTTAAAAAGTATCGTTTTACTGATTTTGATAATGAGTTTTTTAATGTTCACTTCCTGTTCTGATGATGATTCTACAGGTCCTTCAAATGTAGAAGAGATGATCGATGCAATTGAGGAAATCAGACTGGAAATGGAAACTGTTTTGGAACATACAGTTCCAAGTATTAATATCTACATCCAAACACCAGATGATATCTATTTTGCCAGTGCTGCTGCCAGCGAAGATGACAAGTTGACGGCAGATACATATTTTCGTTTTGCTAGCAATACAAAAACTTTCACATCAACAGCAATCTTGAATATGTATGAAGATGGCTGGCTGGATATTTATGATAACATAATTGATACCATTCCAGATTTTGATCTTTCCTACGTTCCTGATACAGTTGCCTGGGATATTCCATACAAAGATGAAATAACTATAGAACAATTGCTTCAGCACAGTGCAGGCGTGTATGATGTCGATAATGATGAAGTTCCTAATTGTGGTGGTACGTCATATGTGGAATTTACGTTTATGAATGATCCAACCCATCAGTTTACGATGGAGGAGCTGGTAGAGCAGGTTACTATTAATGATCTATCATATTTCCCACCAGGAACAGATTACCATTATAGCAATACTGGATACTCTATGCTTAGCGAAATTATTGCCCGTGTTTATACTGCCCATATGGGTGTAGAAAAAACTTATGAGAATTATTTAATAGATTATATTACCGGCAGCAGCTCGGAAGTTCCATTAGATATTCATTTCCCGCAAATGGCAGATGATGTAGATTTACAAAATCCACATGTAATGGGATCGATCTATACAATTCCAGGAGCTGATCCAATAATCTTTGATGACAGCAATATGAGTGCTCATGTGGCAGAAGGTAATGGCTATTCAAATTTTGAAAGCATGAATCAATTTATTCGCACTCTTATGAAAGGTGAGAATGTATTGTCGTCGGAAACAGTAGAATTAATGCAAACAGATGCTTCTGCTGCAAATCCTGGATATGCTTTAGGTTGTATGCATACTACAAACCTGGGATTTGGACATAATGGATGTATCAGAGGGTATCTCACAATTATGCTTTACGATCCAGATTATGATGTTTCAATAATCGCTTTAGTACCAATGATTGATTTTACCAGTTATGATAATTTCTTTGCAAGTTTCAATGGTATGTATGATGCCGCTTGGAAAGCCAGGGAAGTTCTGGGATTTCCCGGAGCACCGGAAACAAGGATGAATCCGGAAGAGTTAATGAAATACTAACGTTCAATATAAAAGATATTTGCATTTCAGGTGGTTCTTTGGAACCACCTGTTTTGTATTTGATAAAGAATATTTAGTTTTCCATATTTCGAAAATGTACTTTTGGTAGCGTAAAGATAACTGTGGCTAATTCTCATATTTTTCATGATAACCTGTAAACCAGATGTTCATAAAATCAGCAAAGTTTTTCTCTGATTTGAAACCATCCAGGTTCTTTAACTTTCTGTTCAATTGTTTGATCATGTTTTCAATAATATTAGTGTTTGTATTAAGAAAATCATATTCAAAATATTTTGTCAGATATTCATAGTTCTTATTAATAGAGCGAATAAATCGGTTATGATAACTAGCTCTGAAGAATGGCTTGAAATGATTGATTTTATCTAACCAATAAATTGATTCTTCTCTTGATGAAGCCATGATTACATTCTTGATCACACTCTTTAATAAATTATTCTTTAAATAATATTTGCTACGTTTAGTCCGAGGTATAAACATCCAGACACAACGCTCAAAATGGACTAAACAAACATGGTTAGGAACTTGCGGAAATACCTTTCTTATGGCAAAAGGATTTAAAAAAGCTTTTGAGAAAATTGGTATTGATGTTGACGTTGTCCCCGCAAACTGGTCCAAAGTAAATGTGTAAAATTGTGTAAAATAGTTTGAAATATTTCAATATTATTTTAACTTTGTTTAATTGAGAATTTCAAGCTAAACACAAGAAGTTATTTAAAGGGGAGCATATGATTAAAGCAAAGTTCGTTTTTTCCAAAGAAAAAGCTGTGTTAAAAAATGCTCAGAATTATAACATAGATTGAAGGCTATGTTAGGAATACCGGATAAACTTAATATAGGTTGCTTTTTATGTTAAAAAGATACTATTTTCTTAACATGATGAGCAAAAAAAGTAAAAGATGAAGAAAATCAAAGATCTACCTAAGAACGAACTGCCCCATGAGAAGCTTTTTACCAAAGGTGCTCCATCTCTCTCCGAACAGGAACTGCTTGCAGTGATCCTTGGAAAAGGTACCCGGAAATTGGATGTACTGGCTTTATCTAAGATAATCGTATCAATCATCGACGAGAAGGGTATAGAATTTGATATAGAAGAGCTTCTTAAGATCGATGGTATTGGAACAATTAAAGCAGCTATATTGTCAGCAGCTTTCAAATTTGTACATCGTCGTATCAAGCCAGAAGGTTTAAAGATAAAGTCACCTACCGATGTGTTACCATTGATTCAACATTTTGCTGACCGTAAACAGGAGCTTAATAAATGACTAAAATCATATCAATCTGTCACGTATCTGTCACATGGAGTGTATTGAAGATTGGATAAAATATTGGCAAATAAGAAGATATAGAATTTGCGGCGCATGACTGGCAGTCATGAGGTCAGCAGTTCGAGCCCGCTATGCTCCACCACTTTTCTTTTTGAATGGAGTGGTAAATTAATACAATCATGACAAATATAATGATAATTGAGCAATCTTAAGTTGATAATAATTCAATCAAAATGCAATTAGATAATTTATTTCTACATCAAAATTAATTTAAAATTAATCACTAAACATAATTTTTACAAATTTAATGGAATAGAAAATGCATAGGATTAGAAGTAAAAAAAGTGAATTGTGAGGATATGATGAAAGTCAAATTTAAGGCTATCTATTTGTTTTTTGGATTGATTATTTTATTTAGTTGTGCAAAGATGAATGAACCGATTTCTGTAGAAGGTTCACTGAACATTGAACACCATTTTGAAGTATCCGGTTATGCTAGAGATATTTCGGTTACAGATTCATATTTATATATCGCTGAAGATCAAGCAGGTTATACGATCTATGATCTTAATACAAATCAAATGATCTCGCATCATGAGAGTTTTATAATGGAAACCGATCCGATAATGTTTGAAAATGTCCGTGCAATCTCAGTTTTTGAAGATGAAAATCTTCTTTTCGTTTATGACCAATATGGAAGTCCTGCCAGCGTTTTTGGATTTGATATGACAGATAAAACAAATCCCACATATCTTTTTTACAACTCAGGGAATACAGGTAGTATTGTTCAACTTGAATCTGATGTTAGTCTTGGTGGTGGTGTAAATCTTTACTGGACTAGTGGTGTGTTTTTCAATTTCAGCAGTTCTGATAATTCCTGGGTTGGTTCAAATGCTTTTGCATTTCAGAATTCTGTTGAAGGATTTGATATTGATGCAAGCAATATCTATCTTGCTGCTGAACAACTTGGTTTCCATATAGTAAACAAAAGTAATGGAAATGTTATAAGTACAACAGATACTGATGGTGAAGCATTGAATATAAAGATAGTTGACCATTATATAGTAGTAGCATTAAGGCAAGCCGGCTTTGCTGTTTACGATATTTCAAGTGCATCAAATCCAAATCTTGTATACCAAAAAGAAACTAATGAGTATATTTACACAATAGATATTGAAAATGAAAATATGGTTTTAGGAAGTCATAGTGGTGGAGTATATCTTTATGAGATTTCAGATATTACAAACCCCGTACTTGTCGGAAATTTAAATTCAGACAAAATAGGTTATACCTATAAAGCTGTTTTACATAATAATAAAATTTATGCTTCTACACGTCAGGGAGTTTATGAGATTGGAATTGATTAATAGTAGATTGGGGGAAATTTGAAAAAATATTATTTCGTTTTGTTTGTATTACTTTTTACAGCATTACTAAATTCAGAATGGGTAGAGATTGGAGACAATACCGGAGAGACAATATTTGCTCATAGCTCATCCGGGAAAGAATATACCGAAGTCAATTTTTCATTGAATGGTTATGAACTTGAGACAGTCCGTGAAGGAGATATAAGCTATCAGAAGATTTCATATTGGGCTGAGGGTAACTCATTAGAGATCGGCAAACCTGATCTTCCCAAGTTTAGCAGATTGATAGCTATTCCAGATGAAGGATTTGTAAGTTTTGAAATAATTAATACAGAAGAAGAATTTATAAGAGATATTAACATCTATCCAACTCAGGAATTACAAAGCGAAAGTGATAATAAACCTTTCAGATTTGTTATAGATGAAGATTATTATGAGGATGGATCAGTTTTCCCTGCTAATATAGTAGAGATTGGAGAACCTGTAATACTTAGAGACCAGCGTGTTGTAAGTGTTTCGGTAAATCCTTTCCAATACGATCCGCAGACAAAAGAGTTACGAATTGTAACAAATGTAGACATCGTTGTTAATGTATCCGGCAGGGGTGGAATAAATATTAAAACACTTGATAGAAAGAAGTCTCGTTTTTTTGAGCCTTTATATCGGTCAGCAATTTTGAACTATGATTCTGTAACAAAACGTGATGGAGAATATCAAGAACCGAGTTATCTATTTATCTATCCGAATAATGCATCTCTACTTTCCGAACTAGAGGATTTAACGGACTGGAAACATCAAAAAGGATTTGAAGTAACTTTAGCCAGTACATCAGAGACGGGAACATCCACCACATCTATAAAGAACTATATTCAGAATGCTTATAATACTTGGGAGAATCCACCTGAATTTGTCTGCTTTGTAGGTGATGTAGGTGGTCCCTACAGTATTCCGACTTATTACATTAGTTATTATAGTGCAGAAGGAGATCATCCTTATGCACAATTAGAAGGTAATGATGTATTGGAAGATGTCTTTATCGGTCGCATATCTATTTCCTCTATCTCAGATTTGCAAACTTATGTAACTAAAGTATTGGGTTATGAGAAAGAACCTTATATGGATGAGACCGACTGGTATGATAAATCTTTAATGGTAGGAGATCCTTCCAGCTCAGGTACTTCTACTGTTTTCACTAAACAATCTATCGCCGAGATGATGCGACAGCACGTCCCCAATATAGTTGCAACTGAAGTTTATTCCGGTAGTTATGAAAGTGCTATGAACAGTAATTTAAGTGCAGGAGTTAGTTATTTTAATTATCGTGGATATCTTAATATGAGCGGTTTTGATAATTCAAATATTCATTCTTTAACTAATTATAAGAAATTACCTTTTGCAGTTTTTCTTACTTGCTCTACAGGTAGTTTTGCTACAGATACAAGTAGAAGCGAAACATTTATCAGAGCCGGTTCTGCTGGAAATCCAATAGGTGCCATTGCTGCTATAGGAACTGCAACCTGGGGTACACATACTAATTTTAATAATTGTGTAGATGCTGGTATTTATTATGGACTTTTTGCCGATGGCATCCACAATCCAGGTGGAGCTGTGAATCGTGGTAAATTGGCTTTATATGAACATTATCCGCAAAATCCTGGAGGTCATGTAGATAATTTTACTCATATGAATACCCTAATAGGTGATCCAGGCGTAGAGCTTTGGACAGGAGTACCACAGGAACTGATCGTAAATTATGAGACAGAAATCTCTCCAGGTACGACCTATTTAGAAGTAACTGTAACAAATAACAACGGTGTTCTTTTGGAGGACGCCTGGATAACGGCATTGATGGGAGATGATGAGATTTTTGTAACAGGTTATACAGATGAGAATGGATATTTAGCTCTTGAGATCAATGCATCAGTTGAGGGATCAGCTAATCTTACAGTAACCAAGCATAACTATATTCCGCATCTGGGTGGATTTGATGTGGGAGAAGTTGCTAGATTTATAAATGTAAATGATGTGATCATTGATGATGCAGCCGGCAATAATGACGGCTATATCAATCCAGGAGAAGATATAGAACTTCGTATTGGTTTGAAAAACTATGGTTCTCAAACTGCTAACTCAGTTTCAGCAACAATTTATTCCGATGATGATTTCATCACGATTACTGATAACTCTGAAGATTTTGGTTCAATTCCATCGGGTAACTCTGTATATTGTACAGATGATTTTGATATTTCGATAAATGAGGATGTTTTAGGTGGTACATTAGCTCAAATTAATGTTCTTATAGAAGATGGTAATGGTAATCAATGGACAGATATTATATTCCTAACAATTGAGGGTATTGATCTCTATGAGACTGATTACGAAATCTATAATGGAGGAAATGGGATATTTGATCCGGGTGAAGATGTGAATATTACAGTCACACTGTTTAATACTGGTTCAGTAATAGCTGAGGGAATTGAAGGTATATTAAGATGCAGCAATTCTGGAATTACAATTTCAGATAGTCTAGGTGTGTTTGAATCAATTTCACCAGGTAATGAAGGTGATAATAATGCTGATAGATTCACTGTGGAAGCCAGTTATCAAATGCTGCCAGGTTCACAAATCACTTTTACTTTAGAACTTTCAAATACTGCTGGATTTTATAATACGATCACATTTATTATTGAAGTCGGAGTTGTAGATCAAGAAGATCCTTATGGTCCTGATGTTTATGGTTATTATTGTTATGACAGTGATGATATAAGTTATGAGTTAGCACCTGTTTACAATTGGATAGAAATAGATCCATCTTATGGCGGTTATGGAATTTCTTTAAATCTTAACGATAATGGAGATACTGGTGATACAGAAGAAGTGAGTATGCCTTTTTCGTTCAATTTTTATGGCATTCCATACAATACTTTAAGTGTATGTTCAAACGGATGGGCTGCGCCAGGCGGAAGTTCACAAGCATCATTTATGAATAGTCCAATACCAGGTCCTCAAGGTCCTTCACCAATGATAGCTCCTTTCTGGGATGATTTAAAGACAAGCAGTGGTGATGCATATTATTATTATGATACAGACATGAATATATTTATTGTTGAGTGGTCTCATCTGCAAAATCATGAAGATAGTTACGAAGAGACATTCCAAATCTTGATCTTTGACCCGCTCTTTTACTCAACTCCAACGGGTGATGCTGAGATAGTTTTTCAATACAAAGTTGTAAACAACAGCAGTTCAGGAAATTATCCTTACGAACATGGACAATTTGCTACAGTAGGATTGGAAGATCATACCGGAATGATTGGTTTACAATATACTTTCAATAATACTTATCCAACTGCTGCTTTGCATTTGCAGAATGAAATGGCATTGAAATTTACTACTGCCGGATCAATTGTGCAGGATCCACCTATTGCGAATTTTAATCATGATTACTTTGATGTAGTACTTTTACCTGGAGGTTCTGATACTAAACATCTGGAAATATCAAATACCGGTGAAGCACATCTTGTATATAGCATAGCCAAAAATTATGAACATCCTGAAGATGGTTCAGGAGGTCCCGATTCATACGGATATATTTGGAATGATAGTGATGAAATGAACGGACCGATTTATAACTGGTGCGATATTTCTTCTGTTGGCACTGAAGTAACTTTTAGTAGTAACGATATTGGAACAGATCTAATGCCAATTGGATTTGATTTCATTTTCTATGGTTCATTCTATTCAGAATTTAGAATAAATCCAAATGGCTGGGTAGGTTTTGGTGATGATAATGAAGAGTGGAATAACTTGTCTCTTCCTCATCCTAACAGTCCAAGACCTGCGTTAATGCCATTCTGGGATGATCTAGATCCACTACAGGGAGGAAGTGTATATTATTATAGTACGCCAGACAGCTTGATAATTTGGTTTGATGATGTTATACATTATCCAGGAACATATAATGGAACTTATGATTTCGAAGTTGTAATTTATGAAACAGGGGATATCCTTTATCAATACCGTTCGATGGATGGAACTATAGATTCTGCTACGATCGGCTTACAAAATGAAGCTGGAAATATTGCCTTGCAAATGAGCTACAATGGCAACTTTGTTGAAGATCAATATGCTATATATATAAATCGGATAATCGATTGGGTCGATATAGATCAAACTTTTGGGTATATTTCCAGTGGAGCTTCAAACACTATCACAATTGATGTTAGTGCAGAAGAATTGAATATCGGAGATTTTCTATGTGAGTTAATGATCACGACAAATGATCCTGAGTCTTCCTTTGTTACCTTGCCAATCAATTTACATATTTCTTCTGAAATTCCTATAATCAGCTTATCACACGATAGTATTGAGTTTGGTGATGTACAGATTGGAGAGATTGCTTCTGATACACTATATGTAAGCAATCTTGGTGAAGTAGATTTGGAGGTTACTGATATTACAAATGGAGTCATTGAATTTGATGTAATTCCTGTAAATTTTGTTTTAGCACAGGGAGAAGTACAAGCAGTTGTGGTTACGTTTACACCTCAAGCAGAATTGCTTTATGAAGATATCTTGATTATTGAAAGTAATGATCCAATAAATTCACAATATGAAGTTTTACTTAGCGGATCTGGTTATGAGCTTACGGGACTGGATGATCAGCTTCCATTAGTTACAAAAGTAGATCAAAATTATCCAAATCCATTTAACCCTGAAACCAAAATTGCCTTTTCCATAGCGAATAAAGAACAGTTTGCAAAACTGGAAATATTCAATATAAAAGGACAGAAAGTAAAAACTCTTGTCAATGAAGAGTTAGAAGTAGGGAAATATAGTGTTATATGGAAGGGGAATGATATTTCGGGTAGAAAAGTTGCTTCGGGTGTATATTTCTATAAATTCGATACAGATGATTATCATAATATAAAGAAAATGTTGTTATTAAAATAAGAAATAGAGGGGAAAAATGAAAAAATTATTAATAATACTCTTCATAATTTCAATGTCATTATTAAATGCACAATTACAATTCTCAGAAGAGATTCCAATCAGGCAGGGCGTAAATATTGAATGGTACAGATCTGCAACTGCTGTTGATGGTGGAGTTGTCTTTGTGTGGTCTGATACCAGAACAGGCATAAGAGATGTCTGGGCACAGAAATATGATGCTAACGGGAATAAAGTTTGGGCAGAAGACGGATTATTGGTAAATGGTGAATTCAGCCGTCAGGAAGATCCGGTTATTATTGAATCAGGGAATGGAGATGTTATTATTGCCTGGATTGATTTCAGGAATGAAGATGCGGGTGATGTCTATGCTCAAAAAATATCAAGTGATGGTGTTTTGCAATGGGCATCCGATGGTGTCCCACTTTGTTTGTATGAAGAAATTCAAATATCCCTCAATATAGTATCTGATGGTAATGGTGGTGCTTATGTGATTTGGCTTGATAGTAGAGCTACCGCTGGAGTTGATATTTATGGAACTCATATTGATACAAATGGAGATATTGTTTCTGGGTGGACAACAGACGGTAATCCCATTGCCAATGCAAATGGTAGTCAAAATCAGCATACATTTTGGGAAGATGGTTCTGGTGGTGCAATTATAGCATGGCACGACGAAAGAAGTCCTGGTGATGCAGATATTTATATGCAGCGTATTGTATCAAATGGAGATTTACTCTGGGATGCAAACGGAAATCTGTTAACTGGAGCTATTGGTTTACAGGAAAAACCAAAAATCACTCCAGACGGAACAGGAAATTTTATATTTTCATGGCGTGATATGGGAACAGATACTTTTGGTGATATTAAAGCTCAAAGAGTTGATTTGAATGGTAATCTATTATGGGCAAATGAAGTGGAAATATATGTAGGAGATGCAATCCAGCGTAATGCACGAATCACTAAAGCTTCTGATAATGGAGCTATAATTGTTTGGGAAGATGGTAGAAATGAAGTAAGTGAAAATTATAAAGATCTATACGCACAAAAACTTGATACAAACGGAAATTTACAATGGAATATCTCTGGTATTGGGATCGTTCAAGCATTAAATAACCAGCTGAACCCTCGCATAAGTGGTGATGATGATGGTGGTGCATGGATTATTTGGGAAGATGGTAGAGTTGATAACCACCCTCATGAAGACATTTATATTCAGCATGTGAATTCCAGTGGGACATTTGAATTACCTTCAAATGGTCTTGATATATGTTCGGCTGTTGGATGGCAATTTTCTCCACTTGTAAAACTCTCTGAAAATAAAGTTTTCTGTGTCTGGGGAGATAATAGAACAGGCTCAACTGGATTGTATGTTCAATTACTGGATAGCTCAGGAAACACAATTTTGCAAGATGATGGTGAAATAATTTATTATGGACTTTGCGGAGATTCCCATAATCAGCAGCTTCTAACAAATAATGATAAGAAAATTGTAATCTGGGAAGATACAAGAAATGCAGGTTATGGGTTTCAAATTTATTATCAGGTAGTTAATGATGATGGAACTTTTGAACTTGAAGAAAATGGACAATCAATAACAGAACTTACTGGTTTTGATCAAGCAAATATGGACGCTGATATCTATCCTGATTCCGATATACTGGCAATGGTTTGGGAAGAAAATAAACTGGGTTACAAACAAATTTATGGACAAGCAGTAGATTTAGAAGGCAATATGGTTTGGTCTCAAACTGAAGGCTTACAGTTGGGAGTATCAAGTGCAGAGCAGATAAACCCAAAGATAACTACGGTGGATAATAATTCAATTCTTGAATATTATGTAGGATGGGAAGACTTCAATGTTGCAAGTGATTCCCGTATTATGGGTCAGAAAATTGTTGATGGTAATTTGGAATGGGGAACAGGTGGTAAAACCATAGTTGATAAAGTTGGTAATGATAAATTGAGTGACGTTTCCCATAATTATTATGTGTGGCGGAGTGTCGGGTATAACACGAACATATTCTGCATTAAAGTGGATGAAAATGGTGATCCTGCAACTGGTTGGGATGCTGAAGGTTTGGATATATGTGTGGAAGATGGCAATCAGAATAATGCTAAAATAATGGAAATTCCTGATGGATTACTGATAGTTTGGGATGATTATAGAAATGATAGTAAAGACATCTATGGTCAGATCGTAACTTCTGAAGGTACAGTACTTTGGGAAGAGGGCGGAATCCCGCTTATTGATTATGATAATGATCAGAATTTTTCTAATATGATATATGATGACGCAATTTACATTGTTTGGGAAGATTTCCGTACCGGTGTTTATTGGGATATTTATATGCAGAAATTTGATTTAGATGGAAACAAGATTTGGCAAGCTGATGGTGTTGAAGTTATTGTTGGGAACAGTACTCAGCAAGCACCTTATTTGGTTAGTGACGGTACAGATTTTATGGTGTTCTGGGAAGATTACACAAGTGGAGATGAATCTGAATTATTAGGGCAAATGCTTGATGAAAATGGTGAAATGACCTGGGCTGACGATGGATTTACAATTTGCAGCGAAATAAGAAATCAAAATGTACCAAAGGCTATAAATGATGGTGAATACTCATTTGTGATCTGGCAAGATACACGTTCAAGTGGGAAAACTGATATTTATAATGTGTATATTCAAAAGGTTAAATTTGAATCGGTATCTGGAACTGATGATCCTCAAATTCATCATCCTGGGAATAAATTAATGCAGAATTACCCAAATCCATTTAATCCAACAACGACTATAGATTTCAGCTTGATAGCTGATTCCTTCGTTTCACTTACTATCTACAATGTTCGTGGGCAGAAAGTAAAAACACTGGTTTCTGATGAATTGCAAACGGGATATCATAGTATGGTTTGGAATGGTACAAATGAATCAGGTAAAAGTGTTTCCAGTGGTATTTATTTCTCTAACTTTGATTCAAAAAGTGAAAACGGTGATTATACAAGCATTAAAAAAATGATTCTTTTAAAATAATAACCTCCGGAATGGTATAGAATCTTCTGAATGGTTAATGTTCATTTATTGAGGTAAATTATGAAGCAATTAATAACGGTTTTATTAGTATTGTTTGTCGCTGGTCTTTCTGCACAAGTTGTACTGGATCCACGATATCATACGTATGAAGAAATAATTCAAGAAATTAGTGAACTGCAAACAAATCATCCTGATATTGTTTCTGTACAGGTTATCGGAAGCACCTTAGGTGCAGATCCCTATCAAGATCCAATTCCAATTTATGCAGTTAAGCTATCAAATAACGTTGGAATCAATGAGGATGAACCGGCAGTAATGTATGCAGGACAGTGTCATGCTGAGGAAATTCTAGGCGTTGAGATTACAATGTACATGATACAGGAAATTGTAGCTAATAGAATGCTTGATCCTTATAATGTATGGTTGGATAACCTGGAAATGTGGTTCGTTCCAACCTATAATCCTGAAGGTTTACAGGTTGTAATGAATGGTTGGGATCTGACTTATAGAAAGAATAAAAGAGATTACGAAGAAAATGGTGTATTTGATTATGAAGTTGGAGCAGGTGGAGATATCGATGGAGTTGATCCCAACAGAAATTATGGTTTCAATTGGATTCATGGAGATGTTTGGGGAGTAGGTGGACCTGAAGAATGGAATGATTATTATCGTGGACCAGCTCCGTTTTCTGAAGGTGGAACGCAAGCGATAAGAAATCTTGCAGAACAACAACACTTCATTTATTCAATTAATTGGCATTCTTCCAGAACCGGCGATTTTTCTCAAAAAGTATATTACCCATCAAATTGGGCAAGTGTAAAACCAACTCCTGATCTTGCTTTAAGTCAGACAATTGGTGAAAGTGTTGCCAGCTTAATTATGAAGGAAGATAATTCAGGGTCATATGAGCCTTATGCATCTTCAGGAAGAAAAGGGAATGCTCATGACTGGTTTTATAAAGCACATGGAACGATTCAGCTTCTAATTGAATGTGGAACAGAAAACCTTCAACCCAATAATGACCCACCAGAATATTTAGTTGATGATACTTGTGAAAGATGTAGTATAGGAGCTTATTGGTTGCTTGATAGAGCGTTAGGGTATAATAATGCACCAGGAGCTATGCTAACCGGGCATATCACTGATGAAAATTCTGGTAATCCACTGGTTGCGGAAGTTATCATTGAAGAAGTTGATGCATCCTATTTTGACCCTCGAAATTCCGATGAACTTTATGGTCGTTATTGGCGCCCTTTGTTGCCGGGAACATATACGATGAGAGTTGTGAAAAAAGGATATGAAGAACAATTAGTCGAGAGTATAACTGTAAATAGTTCTATGTGGAAAACTGAAGATGTTCAGCTTACTCCAATCTCGGAAATGATAGTGAGTGGTACTGTAAATTCAAATGGAAATCCCATAGATGCGACCATCATTGTAGATAATGGTGAGTATTTTTCTGCAGATACAATTGAAGTTATTAATGGTGAATTTACTTTTTCAAATTATGAAGGGGAACATCAAGTAATTATTTATGCAGAAAACTGTGTACCCTTTACACAATTAATAGATTTACCTGCAGGAATATATGATCTGAATATTAATTTACTTGAAGCTGTTGAAATATTTGAAGAAAATTGGGAAGGTGATCTTTCCAGTTGGACGGTATCGGGAGACTGGGCAATAACTGATAGCTCCATAATTGGAGATTATTCAGTAACTGATAGTCCTGATGAATTTTATGAAAATGGATCTACTGCAACTTTAACAATATCAGAAGCAATAAATATGAATAGTGTAGGTAATGATGTTTGTTTTACATTCTGGCATAAATATTATGTAGAACACGATTTTGATAATTGTGTCCTTGAGTATTCATTCAACGGTTCAAATTGGACGGAGTTAGCTCAATTTTCCGGTGTTAGTGATGATTGGGTTCAGGAATTCATTTTCGTTCCGCAACTTGTTGACCATCATGTCTATCTTCGTTTTAAAATAACTGCAGATGAAGTATTGGATGATCCCGGTTGGTGGATTGATGACATAAAGATAATTGCCTCAACGGGTGCTTTTATAGATAACAATATACCTGTTTTCAGGTCTAAGCTTATTGGCAACTATCCAAATCCGTTTAATCCAGAAACATTAATTTCATTTTCTATAGTAGAGTTTTCTACATTTGTAAATCTTGAAATTTTTAATGTTAAAGGTCAGAAGGTAAAAACGCTTGTTAATGAGCAGTTATCATCAGGTTTTTATACACGTATTTGGGATGGTAAAAATGATGCAGGAAGATTTGTAACATCTGGTATCTACTTCTATAAATTGCAGAACGCAGATTATACAAAAACGAGGAAGATGATCTTGCTGAAATAACAATATAGAGCATACAACAAAGAGTAGCTAAGAGCACCCGTTTTGGGTGCTCTTTTACTTATTTATTATCATATTACAATTAGAACTAAAGCTGGAATAATTATTGCATCAATAATATAAGTTAAATTAAAACAAGGAAGGTTTAAATTAAATGAGGAAATTAACACTATTTTTATTATTATTACTTTTTACAGCATTACTAAATTCAGAATGGGTAGAGATTGGAGACAATACCGGAGAGACAATATTTGCTCATAGCTCATCCGGGAAAGAATATACCGAAGTCAATTTTTCATTGAATGGTTA
>Ga0307991_1000230_pt1 | contig 41912 bp, 40 predicted proteins | sample EllFjometagen131_FD_203146 | JGI IMG/M metagenome (GOLD analysis project Ga0307991, IMG submission 203146) | Marine microbial communities from Ellis Fjord, Antarctic Ocean - #131 | ecosystem: Environmental > Aquatic > Marine > Unclassified | place: Southern Ocean | collected 2014-10-08 | reverse complement strand
TTCACTGGCCCTATCAGCGCTATCAGCTAAAACAACTATTTTATTAAGTAAAACCTCTATAAACCCCCCTGTCACGGCAATAATCTCCAAGGTATTATCAATTTTTACCACCTCTATAACTCCAGGTTTTAAAATTGACACCAATGGGGTATGTTCTGGCAAAACGGTAATTTCCCCTGATTCAGTGGGTACAGTGACTTGAATAACTGGCTCCTTCATCAAAGTTCTCTCTGGAGTTACTATTTCAAATTTAATTTGTTTTTTACTAGCCATATAAGCTAAAATTAATCAATTATTTTTTCTTTACTATTTGAGAAATAGTTCCTTTCATATAGAAATCTCCCTCACTCTTATCATCATGTTTACCCTCTAAAATCTCTTTAAAGCCTTTAATAGTATCTTCAAGTTTCACATATTGACCCTCTGCACCTGTAAATGTTTCAGCAACAGCAAAAGGTTGAGATAAAAATCTTTGAACTTTTCTAGCTCTAGAAACAGTCACTCTATCTTCTTCTGATAACTCTTCCATACCTAAAATAGCAATAATATCTTGTAAATCCTTATATCTCTGTAAAACTAACTGCACTTCTCTAGCTACATTATAGTGTTCTTCTCCAACAATTTTAGGATCTAAAATAGTTGATGATGACTCTAGGGGATCTACTGCTGGATAAATACCTAGCTCTGATAAAGCTCTAGATAAAACAACGGTAGAATCTAAATGAGCAAAAGTGGTAGCCGGAGCTGGGTCAGTTAAGTCGTCAGCTGGAACATACACAGCCTGAATAGAGGTAATGGATCCTTTGTTTGTAGAAGTAATTCTTTCTTGTAATTCTCCCATTTCTGAAGCTAAAGTTGGTTGATAACCCACAGCTGAAGGCATTCTACCTAAAAGAGTAGAAACTTCTGATCCAGCCTGAGTAAATCTAAAAATATTATCAACAAAAAATAACACATCCTTACCTTGAGCATCTCTAAAATATTCAGCCATTGATAGTCCGGATAAAGCTACTCTAGCTCTTGCGCCAGGCGGCTCATTCATTTGTCCAAAAACCATTGCTACCTTATCAAGAACGCCAGCATCTTTCATTTCATGATATAAGTCATTACCTTCTCTAGTTCTTTCACCTACACCAGCAAAAACAGAATAACCACCATGAGCCTTAGCAATATTATTAATAAATTCTTGAATAATTACAGTTTTTCCCACGCCTGCACCTCCAAAAAGACCAACTTTACCACCTTTAGCAATTGGGCAAATTAAATCAATAACCTTAATACCCGTTTCTAATATTTCAGTTTTTGTTGATTGATCAATAAAATCCGGAGCAGGACGATGTATTACATATCTTTCTTTAGTTTTAGGATTCTCTTTGTTATCCACAGCCTCACCTAAAACATTAAATATTCTTCCTAAAGTTTCTTCTCCCACGGGAACAGAAATCTGTTCATTAGTATTGATAACCTCTTGCCCCCTTTTTAAGCCATCGGTAGTACCCATAGCTACACATCTAACTACATTAAACCCAATGTGTTGTTGAGTTTCTAAAACTAACTTAGTTTTTTCTAGTTTAATTTCTAAGGCTGTATAAATTTCTGGTAATTGACCTTCAAAATGAACGTCCACCACAGCACCGATAATTTGTTTTATTGTCCCAATTTGACTTTGTTTTTTATCCATATTATTTAAATTCTAAAATTAATTATTCTAAGGCATTAGCCCCTGCACTTATTTCAGCTATTTCTGCTGTAATAGAGGCTTGCCTAGCTTTGTTATAAAATAATTTTAACTCTTTAACTAAATCACTAGCTGCGTCAGTAGCTTTATTCATCGCTGACATTCTGGCACTATGTTCAGAGGCATTTGATTCTAAAAGTGCTTGATAAAGTTGCACTTCTATCAACCTGGGCAACATTTGATTTAAAACTTCTTCAGCATTAGGTTCATAGGTTATTAAAAATTTTTCCTCTCCTTTTTTTAAATACTTTTCTTGCTTTTCTTTAATAAATTCTTGATCAACACCTATTTTTTCATCTTTTCCCACTACTCCTAAGTGATCATCTTCAGCATTAACATCAATAGGTAAAATTTGTTTAATTCTAGGAATTTGTTTAGCTGGATTTACAAAGTCAGTATAAGCTACTAAAACTTTATCATACTTTTTTCCTAAAAAATCATCTATCATCATATCAGCTAACACTTGCATTTCTTTTATCTCTGAAGCTGTATCATTTTTCTCAAATTGGGCTGTTACTTTATACTTATACCTACTAGATACCGCTAAACCTTTTTTACCAACTACTATAAAATCTGTATCTATATTATTATGTTTAATAATAGAGTTTCTTGCCTTAGAAATAACAGCTGTATTAAAACCACCACAAAGTCCTCGATTAGAAGCAAACAATACTATAGCCACTTTCTTTACTTTTTTTCTTTCTGAAAGTAAAGGATGAATATTTCCATTAGAATTAACTGCTCTAGCTAAATTTAAAACTGTCACCCAGCTTAAATTTGCATAAGGACGAGTCTTTAAAACTGCCTCTGTAGTTTTCCTCATTTTAGCCGCTGCAACCATTTCCATGGCTTTGGTAATTTTTTTAGTACTAGAGACCGATTTTATTCTTCTTTGTATTTCTTTTGTTTTAGCCATTTGCTTTATTTATTATCCTCCACCTTCTTTTCAGGCTCTAAATAATCTAAGGTAGCTTTATAGTCAAAAATTCCCTGACTTAAATCTTTCACTGTATCATCTTCAAGTTGACCACTCTTTCTAATCTTTTCTAAAATTTCATTTTTAAGGTCAATAAAATATTGTCTTAGTCCTATTTCAAATTCTCTAACTTTATCTACAGGAACATTATCCATAAATCCATTGATAACAGAAAAATAAACAATAACTTGCTCAATAGCTTCAACTGGAGAATATTGATCCTGTTTTAAAATTTCAATCAACCTCTTACCTCTTTCTAACTTATTTTTAGTTTCTTCATCAAGATCTGAACCAAACTGAGCAAAAGCAGCTAATTCACGAAATTGTGCCGCTTCTAATCTCATCTTACCTGCCACCTTTTTCATGGCTTTAATCTGAGCACTAGAGCCAACACGAGAAACAGACAAACCAGCGTTTACAGCTGGACGCTGTCCTTGATAAAATAAGTCTGGTTCTAAATATATTTGACCATCAGTAATTGATATAACATTAGTAGGGATATAAGCAGAAACATCTCCTGCCTGAGTCTCAATTATAGGTAAGGCAGTAATTGATCCCCCGCCATAATCTTTATTTAACCTACAAGCTCTCTCGAGTAAACGTGAATGTAAATAGAAAACATCTCCAGGATAAGCTTCTCTTCCCGGTGGACGTCTGAGTAGTAAAGAAATTTCTCTATATGAAACTGCATGTTTAGATAAATCATCATATATAACTAAAACATCTTCACCTTTATCTAAAAAATACTCAGCCATAGCTGTGCCAGCATATGGAGCAATATATGAAAGTGAGGCAGGGTCACTAGCTCCTGCTACCACTACTGTAGTATAGTTCATAGCTCCTGCTTCAGTTAGTTTAGCTACAATACTAGCTACTTTAGATTCTTTTTGACCAATAGCTACATAAATACACTTCATGTTCTGGCCTTTTTGATTAATAATAGTATCAATAGCAATAGCAGTTTTTCCGATTTGACGATCACCAATAATTAATTCTCTCTGTCCTCTACCAATAGGAATCATTGAATCAATAGCTTTAATACCAGTTTGCACAGGCTCATTAACTGAGGCTCTAGCAATTACACCTGGGGCAATCTTTTCTACAGGATAATATTTTTCTGTTTTTATTTCTTCTTTACCGTCTATAGCTTGACCTAAAGGATTTAAAACTCTACCAATAACAGCTTCACCAACAGGAACCTCTAAAATCCTTTTTGTGGCTACAACTTCATCACCTTCTTTTAAGTTTCCCATATCACCTAAAATAATAGCTCCCACTGAATCTTCATCCAAATTTAAAGCTACTCCAAAAACTGAACCAGAGCTACTTTTAAACTCGAGCATCTCAGACATCATAGCTTCAGAAAGACCAGAAATACGGGCAATACCATCACCCACTTCTGTAACCGTGCCAAAAGATTTTTGCTCACTTTCAGCTTTAAAATCTTCAATTTGTTTTTTAAGTTGTTCTACAACAAAATCCTTAGTATTGTTAGACATATTATTAATTATTTTAATAATGAGGTTTTTAATTGATTAAGTCTAGTTCTTAAACTATTATCTAAAATTTTATCACCATATTTAATGACAATACCACCAATAATTTTATTTGAACTAGTTTGACTAAGTTCTAAATTTTTATCTTTATCTAAATTATTTAAATAATTTGTTACTTCTTTAAGTGAAGCTTCCGACAAAGCTTCTTTACTTACTACTTCTGCTTCAACTATAGAGTATCGTTTATTATATAAATTTTTAAAGTAATAAATAATTTTTTCCAATTGAGCTAATTGATTATTTTTTTTTAAAGTTTTAGAAAATTCAACAATTACTTGCGTGGAAGCTTTTTCATCCTTACCCTCAATTAAATCTAAGAGAGCCTGAGCATATTGTTTAGCATTTATCTTCATATTACTTTAAACCTTTTATAGCCTTAGCCACTAATTTATCATCCTCCGCTCCATTTAATTTTTCTTGCAAAACCTTTTCTACTGCTAAAATAACTAATTCAGAAATATCAGCTTTAATACTTTTTAAGGTATCAGCCTTTTCTTGTTGAATTTTTTGTTTTTCAATATTAATTATTTCTCCAATCTCTTCCTTAGTTTTATCTATAACTGATTGTTTTTTATCCTCTGCTCTCTTTCTAGCTTCTTCAATTATTTCCAAAGCTTCTTTTTTAGCAGAGTTTACTATCTCCTCTTCTTTTGTTTTAGCTTCTTTTAATTTATCTTCTGCTTTCTCAGCATTTTCAACTCCTTTATTTATTTTACTTCTTCTGCTTTCCAACATTTTAAAGATTGGTTTGTAAGCAAATTTCCATAAAACAAAAAACAAAACAGCAAAATTAACTAATTGAGCTAATAAAATTTTTAAATTTAAACCTAAGGCTTCTAAAAGTTCCATAATGGTCAAATGTTAATAAAAAATAAAGGACACCAACCCTAAAGTTAGAGTTGGTGAGAGCTCTATCTTTTATCCAAATAAAATGATTAAAGCAACGACTAAAGCATAAATAGCGGTTGACTCAGTAATGGCCATAGCTACAAACATTAAAGGAGCTACCTTGCCAGAGGCCTCAGGATTTCTACCAATTGATTCAAGTGCTTTAGAGGCAGCAATACCTTCACCAATTCCAGGTCCTAGAGCACCTAATCCAACTGCTATACCTGCTGCTAAATATTTTGCGGCTTCGATATCCATAGTAATTTGTTGGGAAATAATTGAAATAATTATTACAATTTATTTCTCCTGTTAATTTTATATATTTAATTCTAATTAATTATAACTTAAAATGCAACTAAACACTAACCTCCTCTTTCTCTGGTACTTCACTAGCCATAGATATAAAAACTAAAGTTAATACTGAAAATACAAAAGCTTGAATTACTGCTGACAGAAGACCTAAAAACAGAAACGGTAGTGGCATGAAAAATGGAGCTAAAAGCAACATAACCGCTCCTAAAACTTCGCCAGCAAAAATATTACCAAACAAACGAAAAGATAAAGAAAATATCTTTGCTATTTCTCCCACTAATTCCATTAAACCTAGAAAAAAAGCTAAAGGGCTTTTAAAATTAATAAATCTACCTAAATATTTCCAAGGTCCAGCTGTTATAATAGCTACTATTTGAGCAACTATAATTGATACCAAGGTCATAATTAAAACTAAACCATAATCTGACATAACTGCTCTAAAAACAGGTACAAAACCATCTCCATTATTGACACTTATAGCCGATTGACCTGGAATATAGACAGCTAAATTAGCTACAAGAACAAAAATAAACATGGTAAAAACTAAAGGAAATAGTCTTTGAGCTTTTTTACCTGGTCCCACGGTTGATTCAACAAAACTATAACTACCCTCTACTAACAATTCTATAAAATTTTGCCATCTGCCAGGAATCATTTTAAGTGATCTAGCAATTAAAACAAAAACTAACATTAAGAAAATACTTAAGACAAAAGACCACAATAAAGTATTGGTTACAGGAAATCCAGCAATATTAAAAAGTATATCAGGGGCTAAAGAAATATTTAAATCCATATAATTTATTCTTCTCTGTGAATTTTATTATCTCCGTCCTCAGAAATAGAAGAGGAATTTTTATTTATTTGCGTATTTGAATTATTAATTTTTTCTTCAACTTTATTTTTGTAACTATCTATAACTTTATTTATCCTTTTTAATTGCCTAAAAAGTAAAATGTTTGTAATTATAAATGATATCAAAACAGCTAATAATAATATTTTAGGACTAGAGTCAAAACGTTTATCTAAGTACCAACCTAAGCCACCTATCACTAATAGAGGACCTATAATACAAGCACTAATATAACCAGCTAAGGATAAAGCCAGGCTTTTTAAATTATTTCCTTTTATCATATTATACTTCTATTTTAACCAAGCAATAAAAAAAGTCAAGGGTCTTAAAAAAAATTAATTCATAATCTCAAAAAATCTTTTAGCATTATCAGTGGTAGTTTTTGCTACTTTAGAAATATCTATATTTCTAAGCTTAGCAATATGTTCTGCTACGTAATAAACTAAAGCAGGTTCATTCCTGTGTCCCCTGTAGGGTTCAGGAGTCATGTAAGGACTATCCGTTTCAATCATAATCTTATCCAAAGGCACTTTTCTTATAACATCATCAAATTGTCTGCTAAAAGTTATTAGTCCTGTAAAAGAAATAAGTAAGCCTAGGTTAAAATATTTCCAAGCTAAATCAAAGTCTCCAGAGAAACAATGAATAACTCCCCAGGGCTTATTAGCTGATAAAGAGCTTTTATTCTCAATTTTAAACTCTTCTAAAATTTCATAAAGATCTTCGTGAGCTTGTCGGCAATGAATTATCACTGGTAATTCCATTTTCCTGGCTAAGTTTAGTTGTGAAATAAAAACCTCTTTCTGTTTATTTTTAATAGCGCTAACATTGTCTTTAAAATTTATATGATAATAATCTAAACCTATCTCACCGATAGCTACTACTTTAGAAAATTCAGCTAGTTTCTGATAATTATCAAAATTAAACTCTTCTGCTCGAGTTCTAAACTTATAGTCCCCTTCTTCGCCTTTATTTTCCACTAAAACATCCTGCAGGTGTATAGGATGAAGCCCAACAGCTGCATAGACTCCTTTTTCATATTTATTAGCATACTCCAGTGCTCGTTTAGAAGTTTTATATTCAGAACCAACTAAAACCATACCTATTTTTTCACGTAGGCTATTTCTAATAACTGTATCCGCATCTTCTTTATAGTCAGAAAAATTAATATGAGCATGCGTATCTATAAACTTCATATTTTTAATCTAGTTAAATTTCTTTCTTAATATTTCCATTATAACAAAATAAATAGCCTCTGACAGCTATTTATTTATTTACTTTGCTTTTTTACCAATTCTTTTTTTCTGTCTGATCATTTTCTTCAGAAGAAAGTTCCTTTTCAGGAAGATTTATCTCAGGTTCAGTGTCGGTTACTACCTCCTCTTTAATCACAGTTTCTTCACTTACCTTAGAATCTTCTGAAATTGGAGACTCAAGCTCACTATTTTCATCTTTAACTTCATTATCATCCTTCTTACTTGAAGAAAATAATTTAGAAAACCAATTAATCATAACTTTTTTTTTATTAAAAATTAAACTTATTTACATTATATCAAATTATTAATTTTTGTCAATAAAATATTGGGTTTAATTATTATAATCTAGCTACTAAAAATATAAATACCTTTTGCAATGTTAACAAAATCAAATTATCTCATTCTTAATAAATTAACAAGCGTATCATGGTTAAATTTAATTTTTTCTTTAGCAAAATCAAAAAATATTTTTTTATTATAATCCCTATCGATTTTTTCTAATACCCATTTTCTAAACTCCTCTAAATTTCTCTGACCTAAGGTAGCTATTCGTAAATAAAAATCATTATAATAATGAGACATAGCATCCGCAGAAGCTAATATTTTTTCTTCCAATGTTTCCGGCATAACATCATCACAACTATGGCATAAAATAATTTTTTTCACCTTTTCTATCACATCTTTTTTATAATCATATTTATTTAATACTTTTTCAGCTTCTTCTGCTCCAATTTTTTGATGATCCCCCTTAATTCCTCTTATTCTTTGTAAATCATGTAGCCACACACCTAACATTACAATCTCTTTATCAGCTTGAAGTAAATTATTTAAAAGAAATTTTACATTTTTTTCAACGCCTAATAAATGTTCACCAAAAAACCAAGAACCAATGTAATCAGAATTATATATTTCATCTTTAATTAATTGTTTTATCTTTTCTACATTATCCATATTTTATTAATTTATATTTATAATATAATAAAAAGCTACAAACCCAAATCTCTTATAATCTCTTTTTGCTTCTTACTTAACTTCTTTGGAGTTTCAACCATAATCTTTACTAAATGATCACCTCTACCTCGTGACTGTAAATGTCCTAAACCTTTACCTTTTAACCTAAAGGTAGTGTTTGACTGAGTGCCTTCTGGTATCTTCAATTTTACTTTGCCATCTAAGGTAAGAATATCAATCTTATCACCCAAGGCAACCTGAGAAAAACTTAACTTCTTTACGCTCTTTATATCATCACCATCTCTTTCAAATTCAGAGTGATTTTTTATTTTAACTTTTATAAACAAATCACCGGGTATAGCTCCTTTAAGACCGGCTTCACCGGAACCAGATAATTTAATACTTTGACCTTCGTTTATACCCGCAGGAATTTTAACTTGCATCTTAACTTTGTCTTTAATTGCTCCATGTCCTGAACATTTACTACATTTATCAACATATATCTTTCCCTCTCCTTGACACTTAGGGCAAGTAACTTTGGACTGAAAATTACCAAAAATAGTTCTTTGTGCTTGTATAACCTCTCCTCTACCTTGGCAGGTAGAACAAGTATCTACCTTAGAGTTAGGTTCATAACCTTTTCCAGAACAGTGAGAACAAACAATATTTTTTTCCAACTCAATTTCTTTTTCTACGCCAAAAGCTATCTCTTCTAAGTTTAGAGTCAAAATTATCTGAATATCATTACCCCTACTCTGTGAACGACTACGCCCCTTTGATCCACCGAAACCAAAAATATCTCCCATACCTGAAAAAATATCTCCTAAATCTTCAAAATCAATATTATCTCCATAACCAGAAGCATTTTGCCAACCTGAAAAACCTTGTCCAGTTTGCGAGTTAGCAAAATCTGAACCAAATTTATCATATTGACCTCTTTTCTGAGGGTTATTTAAAACTTGGTAAGCTTCATTTATTTCTTTAAACTTTGCCTCATCACCACTGGGCTTATCAGGGTGAAACTTATGAGCTTTCTCTCTAAAAGCTTTTTTAATTTCAACTTCATTAGCATCCCTAGAAATGCCTAATATTTTATAATAATCTTTATTAGCCATAAAACTAAGCTTTAAAACCTATTTCTGAATTAACCGATTGACTCTCTTTAACTTCTCCGTGTTGCTTTTCATATTTAGCCATTACTTTTGTCATAACCGTAGCTATTCTCTTAAAGTGACCTGGATTAGTAATTATTTTAGCTACTGTTTTACCACTACCTCCAAAAATATTTAAAAAAAGCATTTGCATTTCATCCCTATTAAATTGAAACTGAGCCGCGTTAGCATACTCTGCTCCGGGTAAGTTATCAGAAATATTAACCTGTCTACCTGATGACGGTTTTGAATTATTATCTGATTTTAAGTTATCCATAAAATTGAGTTAAAATAAATTATACTTATTATTTTTTTTCTTCACTTGTATCATTTTTTTCATCTTCAACTTCCCCGTCCACTACCTCATCTTCTGCTTTCTTTTTTTCTTCATTATCTCCTGAGCTAGGTTCTTCCTTGCTAGCTTCTTGACTACTAGCATTTTGATACATAGCTGCACCAATTTTTTGAGCTACCTCGCTAAGACTTTCCATTTTTGTTTTCATCTCATCATATTTATCAGAATCTTTAACTTGTTTTAATTCTTCCAATTTAGCCTCCAATTCTTTTTTATCATCATCCTTCATTTTGTCCCCTGATTCTTTTAAGAGTTTTTCCGTTTGAATATAGGTAGCTTCAGCTTGATTTTTCGTCTCAATATTTTCTTTTTGCTTTTTATCATCTTCAGCATGCTTTTGAGCATCTTGTTTCATTTTTTCAATCTCTTCTTCATTTAAACCTGAAGATGAAGTAATAGTAATCTTTTGTTCCTTACCGGAAGCTTTATCTTTAGCACTAACATTTAAAATGCCATTGGCGTCAATATCAAAAGAAACCTCTACTTGTGGAATACCTCTAGGGGCAGGTGGAATACCATCTAGTATAAAGCGTCCTAAAGTCTTATTATCCCCTGCCATAGCTCTTTCTCCTTGAACTACGTGAATTTCTACGCTAGTTTGACTATCAGCTGCAGTGGAAAATGTCTGAGATTTAGAGGTAGGTATAGTAGAGTTTCTATCAATTAAAGGTGTAGCTACACCACCTAAAGTTTCTATTCCTAAAGTTAAAGGAGTAACGTCTAAAAGTAATACATCTTTTACATCACCTTGTAGAACTCCCGCCTGTACAGCAGCCCCTAAAGCCACTACTTCATCAGGATTAACGCTTAAATTTGGTTCTTTGTTAAAAAATTCTTTAATAATTTTTTGAACCAAAGGCATTCTAGTCATACCACCAACCATAACTACTTCCTCAATATCTTTAGCTTCTAGTCCTGAGTCTTTTAAAGCAGCTTTACAAGGTTCAATAGTCTTTTTAACTAGGTCCTCTACTAAACTTTCTAATTTAGCTCTAGTCATTTTCATTACTAAATGCTTTGGTCCATCGGCAGTTGTGGTAATAAAAGGTTGATTTATTTCTGTTTCAGTTGTAGAAGATAATTCTATTTTAGCTTTTTCAGCTGATTCTTTAATTCTTTGTAAAGCTAAAGGATCTTTACCTAGGTCTATAGCATGATCCTTTTTAAATTCATCAATAATCCAATTAATTATTCTCAAATCAAAATCTTCACCACCTAAGTGAGTATCACCATTAGTCGCTTTAACCTCAACTGTATCTTCAGAAACGTCTAAAATAGAGATATCAAAAGTTCCTCCACCTAAATCATAGACAGCTATTTGTTCACCTTTTTTCTTATCAAAACCATAAGCCAAGGCGGCAGCAGTTGGTTCATTAATAATTCTCTTTACCTCTAGTCCGGCAATTTTACCAGCATCTTTAGTTGCTTGACGTTGAGAATCGTCGAAATAAGCAGGCACAGTGATGATTGCTTCAGTAATTTTTTCACCTGTCTTAGCTTCAGCATCAGCTTTCATCTTTGATAGAATCATAGCAGAAACTTCTTGTGGGCTATATTCTTTACCATCAGAAAACTTTACTTTTACCCCTTCCCCTGACTTAACTATTTTATAAGGATAGTTTTTAATATCTTTTTGAACTTCATCTTGTTCAAACTTTCTACCAATTAGTCTTTTTACAGCAAAAACGGTATTTTCAGGATTAGTAACAGCTTGTCTTTTAGCCGCTTGCCCAACTAACCTTTCACCATTTTTAGAAATAGCTATAGTAGATGAAGTAGTACGATTACCCTCTGCATTTTCTAAGATTTTGGGTTGACCACCTTCTATAATCGCCATAGCACTATTGGTTGTCCCTAAATCAATTCCTAAAATTTTTGACATATTTTTTATATCTCACTAATAACCAGCGATAACTGCTTATTGTGATGTAAATTATTTATTATTTTTTTTATTAATTATCTTTATTTGTTTAGGCTTACTTTCAGGAGCTTTAGGAATACTAATTTTTAATACCCCTTCTTCAGCTATAGCCGAGGCTTTATCTCCTAAAACCTGAGCTGGTAAAGGAATACTGCGATAAAAACTACCTCTTTTAATTTCTTTACGATAATAATTTTTATCTTCAACCTCACTAGTTTTTTCTCCCTCTCCTTTTATACATAAAACATCATTTTCTATAGAAATACTAACTTCTTCAGGGTCAATACCAGCTAATTGAGTCTCAACAATTACATTACTATCATCCTCATACATATCTACAGCAGGAGTAAAGTTTTGTTGTCGTATTGGCGCAGGCATAAAATCCGAGAAAGACCTATCCATGTCTTCCCAAGCATCTGATGAGAGAAATGGAGACCATTTTATTAGTGCCATATTTTTATATATCCTTACCTTAAATCAAAACCTATTTAACTAACTTGAAGATAAGATAGAGATAATTATTTATTTTTCAATTTATTAATAATTTTAAAGATTATAAGTAGTTAATCACTTACCACTACTCTAGCTGGTCTAATAACTTTATCTTTTAACTTGTACCCAGGAACAATTTGTTTTTTAACTAGATTATCATTACCTAACTTTGTTGATTTTGTTTTTACTACTTCTAGATCTTTTACCGCCTCCATTGTCTCTGGATTAAAAACTTCTCCAAGAGTATTTATTTCACTGATTCCTTGACTAATTAAAACCTGAAAAAATTGTTTTATCACGTATTTAATTCCCTCCACCCAAGGATTAGTGGCTTCTTTTTCAGTTAAACTATGTATAGAAATTTTTAAATTATCATAAACTGGTAAAATTTCTTCAATAAAGCCCTGCAAGGCGTAGCTGTAATACTTTTCTTTTTCTTTAGCAGTCTCTCTAATTAAATTTTGATAATCTGCTAAAGCTCGTCTATAGCGGGCCTCCCAACTATCAAAAGGAATGTCTGAAATAAATTCAAATCTTGGTTTTAATACTTTACCCACTTTAACTTTTCCTTGAAAATTTTTTAAAGATCTAAGGTAATAATCTTCACTATCTCTATCCTTATAGACTACTTGTAATTTATTTTTTATTTTATCAGTAGCTAAATATAAAATTTGATATTCGCCACCCTTATAGTGCCTATACAGACCGAGTTTCAAGTCTGTATTACTAGAATTATTTTTAACCATAATTTAATAACTTAATTTATTTTCTAAATATCTTAAAATACCTAAGTTCTTCTCATAATTCATTCTCATTGGTCCCAAAATACCCATTAAACCTGTAGTTCTTTTTTGATCATACTTTAAAGTTAAGGTAGAAAATATTGGACCAAAAGGATTTTCTTGACCAACAAAAATTTGTGGACCAAAAGAAATAGTTTCAAAAACATCAAAAATAACATCTTCCATTCTGTCTATAACTAAAGAAACATCAGGAATTAAAGCTTGATTAGTAAATTCAGATTGCTGAAATAAATTAAAAATACCAGTGTAGTATAAGCTATTTTTATGAAAAGCCCAAAAAATTGCTTGATTAGAGATTTTAGCAATATATTTGGCAGCTTGTTTTAAATTTTCCTGATCAAAATTTAACAAAATTTCCTCTAAATCTTTTTTTTCTACATTAGACAAATCTTTTGCTTGCACGCCTTTTAAGTAACGAACATAAGCTAGCTCTGTAGGTACTCTTCCCGCAGAAGTATGGGGTTGATAAATATAGCCGTCCTTCTCCAATTGAGCCATCTCATTTCTAATTGTAGCTGAAGAAACAGCCAATTTATATTTCTTAGAAACAACTGAAGAGGATACAGGTTCAGCGCTTATTATGTGTTCTTTTACAATTATGGCTAGAATTTTTTCTTGTCTATTTTCCATACTTTTATTTTACTTTTTTATTATAGCAAAATTAGCACTCCTGTCAAGAGAGTGCTAATTATCGATTTTCTTTATGTTTTTTAACTAATTTTTTTTCACTTGAGAGAAATAATAAGCCATAATTTCTTTAGCAATAGGAACTGCCACTGAACTTCCCTCTCCCCCTTCTTCAACTAAGACTGTTATAACTATTTCCGGTTCTTCATAAGGAGCAAAGCCGATAAACCAGGCATGATTACCGTGATTACTGGACCACTGAGCAGTGCCGGTTTTTCCAGCCGAAGTAAAAGGTAGATCACTTAAAAACCTAGCACTACCAGAAGTAACTGCTTGTCTCATTCCCTGCCTAACTACTAGCAAATTATAGTCATCAATAAAATCCTCCCTTATTATTTCAGGCTCAATTCTTCTTATACTTTCAGTATTATCACCTGAAATAATTTCCTTTACCAAGTGAGGACGAAAAAGTTTTCCACCATTAGCAAAAACAGTAGTGAAATTAGCTACTTGTAAAGGCGTAGCTAAAAGATCACCCTGACCAATAGCAAAGTGATAAGTATCACCAATATACCAAGGCTCATCTCTCGTTTCTTCTTTCCATTCTCTGGTAGGCACAAAACCTCTAGATTCACCATAAATATCTATACCAGTTCTTTCTCCCAAACCAAAAAGTTTAGCATATTTAACCATGCTTTCTAAACCTAAACCAGTAAAATCAGCATAACCACCACCTATATAATAAAAGAAAGTATTAACTGATTCAGAAATAGCTTTTCTAACATTAGTGAGTCCATGTCCGCCTAAGCGCCAGTCAGGAAAAAACCATTGACTAATTCTAAGACCACCTGTACTTAAAAAAGTGGTGTTTTCTGAAATAACTTTTTCTTCTAGAGCTGCTGCTGAAAAAACAGGTTTTATAGTTGAACCAGAGGGAAATTCTCCACTAATTGCTCGGTTAAATAAGGGTTGGTTAGGATTATCTAAGAATTCTTTATACTCTCTAGTTTTGATACCTCTAGCAAAAATATTATTATTATAGGCTGGCCAACTAATTAATGATAATACTTCCCCTGTGTTTGGATTTAAAATAACTATTGAACCTTTATCTAAATTTAGTTTTTCCAGGTGGCGACGAAGAATTGTCTCTGATGCAATTTGTAAATCTTTATCTATAGATAAAATTAGATTATTACCATTTCCAGGTAAATATTCATTAATAATTTTTTTCTCAGCTCCTAAAGCATCTACTTCAATATGTTTTTTACCTTTAATACCTCTTAAGTCATTTTCAAAATAAGCCTCTAATCCAGTTTTTCCAACATAATCTAAGGGGCTATATATTTGTAAATTTGACTTTAATTCCTCAGGGCTAATTTTTCCACTATAACCTAAAATATGTGATAGTGAGATTCCTGGAGCATCCTGCGATAAACGTAAATCATCTAAATTCTCTAAATTAGAGCTTAAAGCTATATATTCTCTTCTTGTCTTACTAATTAGAGAAATTCCTGGAATTTTATCTGAGAGAAGATATAGTTTCATAGCTGTTTTATAGGAAAGGTTATCAGTAATAAAAACTGGGCTATATGCTTCCAAAGATTTAATATCTACTTTAGCTAAACTATTTTTCATTTGCATAAACCAAGGTAATTTATCTTCCCTTATCTCGGCTTGTAAATTATCATCAATCTCCCTAAGAATTATATCTCTTTCTGCGCTTTCCTCTGGTAGGTCAACAGGCACTAAATACAAAACAAAATTAGCTTGATTTTTTACCAAAGGCTGTAAATTTCTATCATAAATTATGCCTCTATTTGCCTCTATATCCTTTATCCTTACCCGATTACCTTCAGCTAAACCCAAATAATAATCACCCCGTAAAACCTGTAAATAAGCTACTCTCGCTAAAAGAAAAAAAGTTAAAATTACTAAAAACATCACTAACCATTTAAGTGTTCTTATTTCAAAAGTTTTGCCAACCACTTCACTTAATTTGGTTTTAGCCATAAAAGTTTCCTCTGTCCAATCACTTCTATAAGCAGGATCTTTTAACTGTGCATCCTTAATAGTCCCGTGTTTAATTACAAAGGGATCATTTTTATAAGTGCTACTACCTTGAGTATTAAATTTAAAAAATGAGATAATTTTTTTTAACATATATTTTACTTACTTATATTTTAGTTTATTGACACAAAAAAGCAAATAAAATTATATATAAACATTATGCTATAGTTGTTGTATACTAATTATAGTTAAAAAACTGTTGTCATATACTATGAAAAAATTAAGTAAATTTTTATTTTATGCCTTTATTTTAGTAGTAATATTAACCATTGTATTTTATATACTAAGTGCTCTATCTAAAAACAGAAACTCAAAGTATTACGATCTTAAAAATGATAGTCAGAAAATAATTCCAGATAAGTAATTTACTATATTAATTTAGATAATTTTAATTAAAACTTTGAAATTTTATCAATTTTAGGCTAATATTAAGTTATATGAAAATATTACTTATAGATGATGATGAAAATATTGGTCAATCTCTTAAGTCATTTATACAATCTAAGGGAGCTATTTTAGATTACGAAATTTCAGCTAGAAAAGGCTTAGAGATTATAGAAAGTGAAAACTATGATTTATTAATAGTTGACTTTGCTCTGCCAGAAATAAATGGACAAGAAATCATCAAAGAAATCAGAGAGCATAATATGAATCTACCTATTATAGCGATAAGCGTTATGGATCAAGTAGCTAATAAAATTAAACTTCTAGAAAGTGGCGCTGACTACTTCGTAAATAAGCCTTTCAATTCAGAAGAATTATGGGCTACAATTAAAGCAGCTCAAAGAAGATCTCTATTCAAAAGAAGTAATCTAGATAATTTAGAATACAAAGGTTTAGTATTAGATCCAGAAAAATTTTTAGTAACCTATAAATCAAAAAAAATAGAATTATCAGCTAAAGAGTTTGACTTGCTATATTTTCTATTAGAAAACCAAGGTAGAGTTTTAAATAGACAAGAAATATTAGAAAAAGTTTGGGACAGAAATGTTGACCTATTTACTAATAGTATTGATGTTCATATTTGTAGAATAAGAGAGAAGTTTAATTTAGTAGGACTAAAAGATGTTATTAAAACTATAAAAAATCGGGGTTATGTGGTGATGTAATTAATTAATTATAATCTTTAACTTTTCTTTATCTAGCTTTTGCTAAACTAATTATATAATAATAATTTAAAAAAATGTTAAAAAAATTATTTTATCAAAACCTCCCCGTCGCCTTACTTCTCTTTATGTCACAACTTAGTCAATTTAGCGACTTATCTAAACCTTGGGGTAGTAAATAAACGATGCTGAAATTTTTTAAATCATACCTAAAACTTAAATCAAAAGAGGAGGACGAGAAAAGAAAAGAGATGATTATAAAAATAATCTCGTCTGTTTCTTTATTATTGGCTTTTTTTTGTTTTTCCATTAATTTAATTAATTATTTAAGTAGTAAAAACTACTCAGCTCTTTCGCCCTTTTTTACCTTTCTAATAGTTATGCTCTTTGTTATAATTTGGTGCTTAGCTCATAAAAGATTTCTTAAATTATCCGCTTGGATAAGTGTTCTTAGCTACCTTATTCCCACAGCTTATTTCTCCCTACGTTGGGGCATAGACTTGCCTCAAGGTTTACTTCTATACTGTATTGTCATTATGATAAGTGGCATATTACTGAGCAGTAGAGGTAGTTTTATTATAACAATCATTATTGGCATCTATCTGATGTCACTTACTTATCTACAAAAAATTAAATTAATAACTCCTGACCTTTATTGGACAAAAAATTATCAGGTTCGTCTAGATGATTCACTAGTGATTTCTCTAAGTTTTTTAATAATAGCCACTCTAATTTGGCTCTATAATACAGAAATAAACCGGTCCCTTAAAAGAGCTAGAAAATCGGAAAAAGCTTTAAAATTACAAAAAGAAAATTTAGAAAAAACTGTAGCTAAAAGGACTAAGGAAATAAAAATTATACAAAAAGAAAAAATTATTGCTCTCTACCAGATGGCTGAATTTGGACAACTCTCAGCTGGAATGTTTCATGACCTGGCTAATCCCTTAACTGCAGTGTCTTTAAATTTAGAACAAATAAAGACTAATAGTTTGAACAAAAACCCGGATTGTCTTAAACAAGCTCTTGTAGCAGCTAATAAAATGAGTGATTTTATGAACAATATTAAAAAACAAATTCAACATGAAGATAAGCTGGAAACTTTTAATATTAATCAGGAGATATTCGATTGTATCGAGATATTGGACTATAAGGCAAGAATAAATAAAATAGAAATTAAACTTTTAGATAAAAATAAGAAAATTTATCTATTCGGACTAAAAATAAAATTCAACCAAGTAATTTTAAATTTAATCTCTAATGCTATTGATTCTTATTTAGATATTGATAAAGAAAAAAAAATAATTATTATAAAAACAATTTTAAACACTAACTATTTAATTATTGAAGTGAAAGATTTTGGTCAAGGAATTAAAAGTAAAAATCAGCACAAAATTTTTGAACCATTTTTTACCACAAAAATGGCCAAGAAAAAAGGCATAGGAATTGGTCTCTACAGCTCCCTGCACATAGCCCGCCACTGTTTTGAAGGTAATCTAAAACTACACGGTAAGTGGGGAAAAGGAACTTTAGCCCAGTTTAATATTTCAAAAAAAATGATTAAAAATGAAAAATAAAATAAATCAAGAAATTAATAAGGCTTTAAAATTTGAAAATTTTCCTACAAACTGGTCGGAAAAGATTATGTCTGTTTTAATAAAACTACAAAACTCTGAACTATGGGAAGAAATATATTTACAATCATATCTACTAGATAAAAATAAAGTTCTCAGCTTAAAGGAAAACGTAAACCTAGCTTTAGCCAATATTTATATCTGGCTAGCTTACAGTTTTTATGACAAAGTTCTTGATGATAAAAAAGTTTCTAATTTACCTATGGCTAATATATTGTTCTCTTTAGCCTTAAAAAAGTACTATAGCTTAGATAAACCAAGCAACTGGCATACAAGTCTAAGTAAAGTCTTTTTTCTTATGGAAGAAGCTAACGACTGGGAAATTAACAATATACAGCAAATAAAAAAATTTACTAAAATAAGTTGTCCGTCGCTTCACAATCATCTAAACTCTAGCCGTTTTAAATCTTTAGCTCATTGTCTGCCCACACTGTATTTGAGTTGTAAAGAAAATAAAAATACAGCTTATCTGGATAATGTTATTAGTCTTTTTTCTTCAATACTACTTATCAGACAAATACAAGACGACCTTCATGACGTGGAAGAGGATTTTAAAGCTAATCGTTTAAATATAGCTATTAATTTTTGTTTACAAATAAGTAACAAAGAAATTAAAAATATAGATAAGCTAAAGAATCTGCTAAGTTTAAGCCAAAAAAATATAATATTTCTAGCTCAAAAAGAAAATCAAAAATCTAAACTTATTATTAAAAAAACTGACTTTTCTAATACTGATAATTACTTGCAGGAAATTATAAAACAACAAGAAACGGAAATAGAAACAACCTTAAAAAATCAAAAAAATATAGATTTAGTTATAAACTATTTTAAAAAATAATCACCTTAGTGCCAACTTCAACCCAATCATAAACAGTTTTTGCTGAACCAATCCCTAACCTAATACAACCATGAGACACCGGCGTACCTAAGTGATCCTCCCCTTCTCTATAACCATTTGGCCAATATGGTAATTCATGAATTCCATAACGACCATTACCTAACCCCATCCAATAAGGCATCCACAGACCATAAGAAGATGACCAAGCTTTTTCAATTTTATTTAAAACATAATGCGTGCCTCTAGGTGTACTATTATTTTTACCTGAAGAAACTAAAAAAGAATTTAATTTTACTCCTTTAAGAAAATAACTAAGTTCTTGTTGCTTTAAATCAATTTCTATCCTTTTCTCTAAACGTAGTAAACTATCACTTAGCGGATTATAAGCATTATCTATTTCTTCTCCATCTAAGTAACCATCACCATCTGTGTCAGGCTTAAGTAAATTAGTGTTAAATCTTAGTTCAAAATAATCACTTAAACCATCATTGTCTTGATCATTATCTTTTAAACTGACTTTTAGAGGATTGTGAGGTGAAAATCCAGAATTTAACTCTTGCCAGTCACTATAGCCGTCACCATCAGTATCCCCATTATTAGGATCAGTAAAATAAATTTCTTCTTCATCAATATTTTTAATACCATCATTATCAAAATCATCAAAATTAGCTAAAACTGTTGGAGTTAAAAATATGAAAAATATCAAGAAGAAAGAAAAGAAAAAATAATACTTTTTATTCATAATTAATTTAAAAAATTATCTATTTTATATTTTAGCATAAATCGTAATAAAATTTAATAAAAATAAGCAGTCATTTAAAACTGCTTATTTTTAGGATCCCTATAGTTTTATATAAATTCTAAAACTCTGCATTTTTAGGAGTACGGGCAAACGGAATTACATCTCTGATATTAACCATGCCGGAGATATACATTATGAGTCTTTCAAAGCCTAAACCAAAACCAGCATGCTTAACTGAACCATACTTACGTAAATCTAGATACCATCGATAATCTTCTTCCTTTAAACCCATTTCTTTAATTCTTTGCACTAAAATATCATAACGCTCTTCTCTTTGACTTCCCCCGATAATCTCACCGATTCCTGGAACTAATAAATCCATAGCCGCCACAGTTTTACCATCATCATTTTGCCTCATATAAAAGGCTTTTATATCCTTAGGATAATTACTTACAAAAACTGGCTTTTTAAAAATCTTTTCAGTAATATATCTTTCGTGTTCAGTTTGCAGATCAATTCCCCACTCTACTGGATAATTAAACTTTTCTCCACTTTTCTTTAACTGATCTATTGCTTCACTATAGGTTAATTTAGCAAAATCCGAACTAACAATATTTTCTAAACGTTCTTTTATACCACTGTCAATAAACTTATTAAAAAATTCCATTTCTTCTGGCAATTCCTTAAAGGCAGAGTTTATTAAATATTTAATCATTTTTTCCGCCAAAGTCATATCAACTTTCAAATCAGCAAAAGCCATCTCCGGCTCAATCATCCAAAATTCAGAAGCATGTCGAGTCGTATTAGAATTTTCAGCTCTAAAAGTAGGACCAAATGTGTATACTTTATTTAATCCAAAAATTAAAGCCTCTGCTTCTAATTGTCCACTAACAGTCAAGCCCGTCTTCTTGCCAAAAAAATCTTGGCTATAGTCTATCTCACCATTTTCTTTTTTAGGTAACTCTTTATTTAAATCAAAGGTATTTATATTAAACATCTCACCTGCCCCCTCAGCATCACTACTGGATATAATTGGAGTATGAACATAAGAAAAACCCTCTGCTTTAAAAAACTCATGAACAGCTTGACTAAGAACTGACCTCAACCTAAACACTGCGGAAAAAGTATTGCTCCTTGAACGTAAATGAGAAATTGTTCGTAAAAACTCAAAACTATGCCTTTTTTTTTGCAAAGGATAGTCTTCTTTGGCTTCCTGAATGATCTCAATTGCTTCAGCTTTTAATTCAAATTCTTGTCCGGCTGCAGGAGATTTAACTAAAATACCTGACACCTCTATTGAAGAACCAATGTTTAATTTTTCAAGGATAGAAAAATTAGATAAATTATTATTAAAAACTACTTGCAGTCCTTTAAAAAAAGTACCATCATTTATTTCCATAAAACCAAACTCTTTAGAGCTTCTTATGGTTTTAACCCAAGCTCTAAGACACAATTCTTTACCGAGATACTTATCAGTACTCCGATAAAAATCTTTAATCTCTTGATAAGACATAGTGTTTTTATTAATAATTATATAGTTATAATATATAATAATGACTATTTTTACAAGGTAAATTAAAAATTAAGCTTTAATTATTGACTTATAAGCAAATATTTCCTACAATACAATAATTATCTTGAACGTTAACAATAAAATACAAAACGATGAAAAATAAATTTAAAATTTTATTTATAAGCCTGCTACTTATTAGTCTAAGTTCTCAAGCGCAAAAAGTGCGTTATGCCAATTACTGGTTATGGCCAAAAATCTCAAAAAATAAAGTTGAAGAAATAGCAAAATATGATTTAGTTATTTTAGATAACGAAAATATTTTCAACAATAAAGAAGCTATGTATAAATTAAAAGAAATTAATCCTAATATAATTATACTTTGCTACTTTAACTCTATGGAAATTTTTGATTCTGAACATTTAAGTCTTTATAAAGACAGACCCTTTGCTTCAACAATATATAAATACTTATCCACTACCAATAAATGGTGGTTAAAGAATTATAAAAGAGAAATTATACGCTTTGACGAAAGACAGCTCATGCTCAACTTGAGTAGTAAAAGTGAGAGTTTCTATGTTAGTTATTTTGATAAAAAAATGCAATACTGGGAATTTATAACTCAAATGCACCTAGATTGGGTATTAAAAGATAGTATTTGGGATGGAGTTTTTGAGGATAATTTTGAAACAGTAGAATGGTTAGCCTTAAAAAACGAAAAACAAGGGGTAGACATTGACTGCGACGATAAAGCCGATAAACAAAAACAAATTTCCAAATTTTGGCAAACAGGTCTAAGTGAAAGGCTTAAAATGATTTTAAAGAATAAGCCTAACTACATAATTATGGGTAATAAAGGTAAAAATTTTTTACCTGAATATACTCATGGAAAAATGTTTGAAAATTTTCCTGATATATATTTAACTCATGACTTTGAAAATTACAATCAAAATATGCAGAACGCTCTAGAAATAGATACTGCAGTAATATTCAACGTTGTCGATACAAATCACTACTACCTAGCTTTTGCCTCAGCTATGCTACTTGATAAGCCAGTGTACTTATCCGTAGGACAGCAAGATATCTGGCGCGATTATTATCTCGACCCTAAAGACTTTGGTAAGGCGGTAAGCGAGGCTACGACTAAATTCAATCGAAAGACGTATAATCGTCAGTTTGAAAAAGGTTACATCACCATCATTTCAGGAGATGATAAATACAGCTCAATTTTATATAAGATCATTCTTTACAAGAACGATAAAATTATAAAAATTGAAGGATCAATATTAAAACAAAAACCTGATCCAATAGAATAATATAAAGCCGGAAAATTAAAACCGGCTTTTTTTATTAATAAATACAATACAGAACTTATTATTATTATTTTTCTAGAAAATTATTAGTATGATTATTTAAACTAAGAAAGGCTCCTAGAACTAACCAAAGAGACCATTGCAAAGCTGTGTCATTTAAAATATTATCTCCTAGACTAGTAACTGATAGTGATATAACAATAGCTATTAAGAAAAAATTAAAATACTTAATACGAATAGGTTGATCTAGTTTATGTTTTTTAAATAACTCTAATATTAAAGTAATTAAAAATATTAAATAAATAGATAAGCCAATATATCCTGTTTCTAAAAGAACTTTAAGATAATCATTATGAGGTTCAATTGAGCCAAGATGTGGATCCCTGTTAGCAGCTATAACTAAACTAGCATTATCCAAACCATAACCCAGCCACGGTCTGTCTTGAGAATATTTCCACAAATCTTTGTAAAGCTCTAAACGCCAAGAAATAGATGAATCATAATCATTGACTTCAAAGGAATTATTAACTCTAGACTGCAAAGATGAAACACTGGCATAAATTAAAATGAAAAATAAAATTGAAATTATTAAAATTTTTCTAAACTTAAAAACACCTATTACAATTAAAAATAATATTAAAGCCAACCAGGCCCCTCGCGTATAAGTAGCTACTAAAGGCACAAAAAATAATAAACCTAAAAAAGCATAAAAGTAACTAAGAATATTTTTTTTAAAACCATAAAGAAAAATAAATAGAGCAATAGCAATAACAAAAAATAAATAGAAAGCTAGCATATTTGGATGAGCAAAGGTAGCAGCTAAACGTCCTTCTTGATCAGCAAAAATACTCCCACTATAGATAATGTGGTAAATACCAATAAGCGAGGGAATTAAAGCAGAAATTAAAATAGCTTTTAATATTTTAGTAAGATTGGAAGCTGAATTTATCAATATAGAGCCTAAAATAAAAAAAGAAAAAATACTTAAAAATCTAACTACCTCTCTTATACTACTCATATAATCAATACTAACTAAAAAAGAGATAATGCTGATAGATAAAAACATTAACCAAACCCAAAAAATTTTCATATTCAAACCCTTTTCTTCAATTCTTTTAATACCAATCTTAAAAGAAATATATATCGCTAAAAAAATTACTAGTATACCAGCTAGAGAAGCTAAATTAAGCTGTAGGCCACCTAGGCTAAATACCTCATCAAAAGTAAATATATCTAGAAGAGGTCTAATAACTATAAAAATTAAAACTCCCTTTAAAGGATAAAATAGACTAAAAATAAATACTGTAAATATGAGAAAAGCTAACACGCCTAGAAATAAATTAAATTGAACAAAAAAATACAACAAAAAAAACAATATCAAAGAAATTATTATTAATAGGCTTAAACTTTTATTAACCTTTTCTTTTTTTAAATTATTAAACATTAAACTTAATTTATTTTTATTACATTATATCAGTTAAACTTAAAAAATAAAAAATGTAAAGGATAATTAATAGTGTAGAAATAAAAAAACCCTAGATTTTTTATAATAGGGTTTAATATAATTAGACTCACACCTTAATAAATCCAGGCCCTTATCTGTTTGCTAGTCGATAAATTTTACTATATTTACTTTTACTTAAAAAAGAAATCTTCAGTTTTTATTTTCCGTATTTTTATAGATTTTTCTTCAAAAACAGTCTCCTCGAGAAAAATATAAGTAATGCAACTAATTGCCTTCCTAAAATGTACAACAATAAATGCAATTTCAAAGAAATATACTACTAAACATAGCTGAATGTCAAATGAAAACCCTTTGTCTCTTGACAATAATAAATAAATTGTTTATAATAATATATTGAATTAAATATTATAGATAAATAAATATGAATAGACACAATTTCATTCATTTAATCAAAAGTAAATTTTTAAATATTATTTTCATAATAGCAGTTTTTTTAGTAATTGCTGCTCTGTTTACTTTTTTACAACCTTTAAAATATAAAGCGGAAAATAAAATACTAATTGAACAAAATATTAATAAAATAGATCCTTATAACATCGCTAAGATTAATGATTACTATAGTAGTTTAATTAAGGAAGTTGTTCTCTCAGATACTTTTTTTGTTCAAATATTAAATAATAACAGTAAAATAGATAAAAACTATTTTAATGTTGACACTAAAAAACAAACTAAATTATGGCAGGAAACAGTAGCGGTAGAATTTTCCGAAGCTGGTACTTTAAAGTTAAAAGCGTACCATCCTAACCCGGCTCAAGCTAAAGAGATACTTCAAACTATTAATAATTTACTGGTAAATAAAAACAGTAACTTTGAAACTATAGATAAAAGTATAGAAATAAAAAACATAAATCAAATTTTTATTTCCGATTATCCAGTTAAGCCAAATATTATTAAAAATTTTATTTTTGCTTTAATTCTGGGATTTATTACTACCTTATTATATATATATTATTTAACTGAAAATAATTTATCAACCAAAAAAACTGACAATAGAAAAAATTATATCCCTGTTAATATAAATAATAAAATCAAAAGTGATAAACAATCAGATAGAGAAATAGATAGTAACAACATTAAAGACCATAAAGACATTAAAGAAAAAAAAGAATATAATCAAGAAAACTATAATTCTCGTTTAAATAGCAATGAAGATATGGATAATAAAGAAGGAAGCTTAGAAGAAAATGAAAGTATAGACCCTAACAAAATAGAAAATAAAGCTGATATTAACAATTTATTTAAATAGTTTTTTATATAATAACTTTTTATTCATTAACAATTAAATAAAGAAAGGCCGAACAATGAAAACCAGAACATGGATTATGATTGCAGCAATTGTTGTATTATTGGGTTATGTAGTTTACCTATTAATCGATAGGAACGATGACTCTACCCAAGAAGTAGTTAAAACCGAACTCCTAGAAAAGGATGCTAGTTCCGAACTTAAAAATTCGGAAGAACTAATAGAAAAAAATCCTGGGATAATTACCGTTGACCCAAATTCCAGTATTAAGGCGACTCCGATAGCCTCGCTCATGACCATAAAAAATATTGACAAAGTTATGTTCACTGGCGATGCGGGATTTACTTTTTTAGAGACTACCCGGGGCAACATCCCAATCTTTTATTTTAAAGAAGACCTTGTAGAAAAAGCTGGAAGAACCGGGGTTGTACCTCAATTATACAAACCTAAAGACGGACAGGGTACAATGGACTTCAATAAGAGAGGGGAATATTACTACGTTATTGATGATGGTAAAAAAATCGTCCTCGCCCCTGGAAATGAAGCCTTAATTACCGGCAATGCCTACTTAGGCATTAAACCCAATGGTCACGAAGCATGGCTCGCTTACGAGCTAGAAGCTCAGGGGTATGCTGAAGTAAACGGAACAGCTAAGTTATGGTACAACGAAAAAACCAAGGGAACAGATTTTGCAACCCTTATAAAGGGTTACAAGTTTCTATATTAGGAACTTAAAAAAACAAACAGGCTCTCAAAATAGAGAGCCTTTTTTTATATAAATAGAGAAAATTTAAAAAAATTAAAATATATAATTTTATTCTACTGTAACTGATTTAGCAAGATTTCTAGGCTTATCAACATTCAAACCTTTTAAATCAGCTATATAGTAAGCTAAAAGCTGTAGAGGTATAGTAGATATTATTGGAGACAACTCTTCATTACTTTTTGGTATTTTTATAAAATAATTAGAAAGCTTTTTAATTTCAAACGAATCTTTATCCGATATAGTTATAATTCTACCTCCCCTAGCCTTTACTTCTTGCATATTAGAAATTATTTTTTCAGACAAACTATTATCTGTAACTATAAAAACAACAGGCATATCTTTATCAATTAAAGCAATTGGCCCATGTTTTATCTCAGCCGCTGGATAACCTTCAGCATGAATATAAGAAATTTCTTTTAATTTTAAGGCACCCTCTAATGCCACAGGAAAATTGAGTTGTCTGCCCAAATAAAGAAAATTCTTAGAATCTTTAAACTTGAAAGCTATTTTTTTTATTTTTTCTTTAAGACGTAAAGTTTCTTCTACTATTTCAGGTAACAAACATATTTTTTTTAGTAGTTCGGAATCTAAAATAAAACCTTTTTGTTGTCTTAAATATAATGCTAAGAGTAGAAGTGCTAATACTTGAGAACTAAAAGCTTTAGTGCTAGCTACCCCTATCTCTGGTCCAGCGTAAAGATAAATACCACTACTTACTTCTCTGGAAATAGTAGAGCCAATAACATTTACTACGCCTAAAGTATTAGCTCCCTTACTTTTAGATTCTTTTAGAGCAGCTAAAGTGTCAGCGGTTTCACCTGATTGAGAAATGACTATCATTAAATCTTTGTTTGAAATAATTGGTTCTCTATACCTAAACTCTGAAGCATAATCAACCTCTACCACAATTCCCGCTAATTTTTCTATGTAATGTTTAGCTATTAGAGCACTGTGCCAACTAGTACCACAAGCGGTTATGATAATACGAGATAGATTTTTAACATCAACGTCAATACTTAATTTTACTTTACCATCTTTTATTCTACCTCTTATAACATTAGCCAAAGTCTCTGACTGTTCAAATATTTCTTTTAACATAAAATGTTTAAAACCTTTTTTCTCAATTTGCTCTATATTCCATTTAATTTCTTCTATTTCAGGGTCTATCTCTTTCCCTTTTGAGTTTTTAACCACATAACCTTTCTCTGATAAAATCGCCAACTCTCCATCTTTTAAATAGATTACTCGCTTAGTGTGATTTAAAAGAGCTGGAGTATCTGAAGCTATAAAGGTTTCTTTGTCCCCTACTCCCAGAACTAAAGGAGAACTTAAACGAGCACAAATAATTTTCTTCTCCTTGGCACATATAACTGCTAATGCATAGGAACCTCTTACTAACTTCAAAGCTTTAATTAAAGCTTTTTCTAAATCCCCTTGATAAAATTTTTCAATTAAATGAGCTAAAACTTCCGAATCAGTCTCAGAAATAAAAACATGCCCCTCTTTTTCTAAAATTTTTCTTAAACTACTATGATTTTCAATAATTCCGTTATGAACTACTGCTATTTGTTTATCACAGCTTAAATGCGGATGAGCATTAATCTCATTAGGCTCCCCATGGGTAGCCCAGCGAGTATGAGCAATACCCAAATTAGAATCAAATTTTTCAAAAACCAACTGACGTTCTAAAAACTCTACTTTACCTTTTCTTTTTAAAGAAAAAAGCTTATCCTCCTTTTGACAACAAAATCCAGCACTATCATAACCTCTATATTCTAACTTTTTTAATCCGTCAACTAGTATCCTTAATGCTTGTTTTTGTCCTATATAACCAACTATTCCACACATATATTAAAATTAATTATAATTTTTTTACCAAAAAGATAGATTAACTAATAAATAAATTTAAAACTGTTACTACTTACTAATAATAATTTTTCTAAACACATTATAATAACCATTACTAAACCAATTTTATTAGTATTTATAAGAAATTCTTCAAAAATATAAAAGAATAAAAATAAAAAATATTACATTTAAAGTATATAACAAAAAAATAAAAAAAGCATGTTTTTTTAAACATGCTTTGTAAAAATATCTTATTACTAAATTTGGAAATTTTTTAAAACAATTGATTGATAAATATCCAAATAAAATTGTGACTGTTCAATCTGACCAATTTCATTCTCATTATCACCAAAACGAACAAAAATTGTTCCATTAGACTCAATAAAATTATCCAAATCCACGGAAACTTGACTCCAACCCGTCCCTCCAAGAAATTGAGTATAAACTTTAACCCAATTTTCATTATCAGAACTATACTCAAACCAAGGATTGTTTAAATTGTCACCACAATATTTTAATGAGTTGACGTAAAAGATCCCTTTATTAGAATCCTCATCAATAGAATAACGTAAAACGTCATCCCAATCCAAATCCCCTGGTAAAATATTACTAATTTGGTTCAAAGGTAAAAATTCAGCATCTTTCAATGTAGAAAGTAACATGTCACTACTTTCATCATAATGAATACATTGCGATAAATCTGCTTCTTGATAATCTTTACCGTAAGTCCATTGCAATAATTGATTATAGCCCGTGACAGTAAATATTCCATATTCTTCACCTCTAATTTCTTCAAATCTCTCAAAAGGAAGTTTATCAAAACACTGGTTACTAAAAATACCATAAAAATATTCACCCGCAATAGCAGGGCAATAAGATAATCTAGCTCCTATTTCATAAATAAATTGACCAGACGAATCTGGTCCTAAGACTGAACATAAAATAACCTGTTCAGCTTCAAAAAATCCAGATCCAGGCTCTACGACCTCTATGTCCATGAAAGCATAATCTTCGTTACCCAGAGAATCAACTACCATTAACATGATTTGATAATTACCTATATCTTCGTATTTATAAGCAAATTTATCATACCCTGTTATTTGAGCGCCTCCGTTATCCCCCATAAACCAAGTAAAAATTGATGGGTCGTTTCCTTGAGACTGACTGGCATCAAAAACACCATACATATCCTTTTCCAGAATATTCTCACCAGAACCCTTAAATTTCAAAACTGCAGTAGCTAAACTTTCTGGCTTTTGCAAATCTACTAATTTTTCCTTCTGACAAGAAGCAAAGACAAACATAAGTAAAGCGGTACATAAAATAACTAAAAAAGCAGTAATTCTGCTTTTATTACTAACTCCTTCAACATTCTTTTTCATTATTAATTTTGGTATTAATTAAACAATAAATTATTAAATTTTAAAACATCAAGTAATTACTTTAATATATAAATTAAATAATGTCAATAGATCACTCTTGAATTCTACTACAAAGCTTAATTATTTTTATATTTCTTCTCCAACATAGGTATGCCTGATACTTTAAGAAGTAGAAAGGTAATGAGTATTGGTCCAATTATAGAAATAAAAGACCAATAATTAACCAAAGATAAGATCCATACCCCCCCCTAGAGAAACTTCACCAAAATAATTAGGATGCCTAGTGTAACGCCAAAAACCTGACTTCATTATTCTATTTTCATCCTTTTTCTTTTTCCTTAGAAATCTTTCAAATTCAAAAAAAACCAACTATCCAAATAGTTAGTCCTAACATTTACCACATCTTTAAATCAAAACTTGAGAAGTAAGAAATAAGTATAATCGGTAAAGCGATTATAAACATAAAAAAATCTTGTAAAATAAAAACTTTTAAATACAATATAATTAACCAATTTTTACCCCAATCTTCCCGCCACTACTTATAACAAAAATCTTATTTTTATTTCTCCAAGTAATATAAATAACTAAACGTAATCCCCAAACTGATATTAAAGAAGCTATTAAAATTGGTATAAATGAAAAGTTATTATTTAAAAACAAACTAAGCCATGATATTACAATAAATCCTAGCCTCCAAACAGTATCAGCATTTATGGTAAATAATCTAGAGGGTTAACAGGAATGCCGTTTTTTCTAATTTCAAAATGAAGATGAGGACCTGTGGTAAAATAACCTGCCCCAGGAGTTCCAGGCATACCTCCGCTAGCACCAATAACTTGACCTTGTAAAACATAGTCATCTTCAGATACTAATACTTTGGAAACATGCCCATAGACACTAGAGTAACCATCACCATGAATTATCATAATATAAGCATAGCTACGTGAACCATTAAATTTTACCTTAGCTACGTAACCAGAGGCCGTAGCTCTTAAAGTAGTGCCTTGAGAGGCTCTTATATCAATAGCTGAATGCTCACCAATAATATTTCTATAAGGATAATCCGGATCATGAAAAGTGGCTGTAATATAATTTTTTGTTACCGGCCAAACAAAATCACTGTCTAGCTTTTCAAGCTTAGAAGAATCTAAATCACTTAATCTCTGTCTAACACTATTTTCTAAACTTAGTATTTCATAAGTAGCCTGAGTTTGTTCTGATTTAGCTTGATCTAATAAACTTTGAAATTCTTTTTCTCGAGAAGAAGTTTGCACTAAAATATTTTCTTTATTATCTTTTTCATAACCCAAGGCATCTCTTTTACGAAGTAAATCTTCTTTTAAACTTAAAAGTTCTTTGTTTTTTTGCACTTTTACCTCCTGATCTTGTTCTAAATTATTTTTTTGTTTAGATAGTTCATTTAAACTACTTGATATCTCTTCATTAGTATCCTCTAAATACTTAACCTGATTTAAAAAATCAGCTAAAGAATTATTGAGAAGTAATATTTCTAAAGTTGAAGCTTGATTTTGTTTATATACCACTTTTAAGAGATTGGTTAAATGCGACTTCTCCTCTTCTATGGCATTGTCAGTGGCAGAAATATCTAAATTTAATTTACGAATCTGTAAATTCATTTCATCTATAGCTAACTCAGCTTCAATGATATCTAAGCTAGCCTTAGATATTCTACTTTCTAAAATGGCTAATTGACTTTCCAATGTTGTCTTGCTAGCTTGATGTTTTTCTATAATCTCAGAATATTCCGCTTGCTGTACTTTAATTTTATCCAATTCCTTTTTCTTTTCTTTCAATTGAGAATTAAGAATCTTGATTTCAGCATTAGCAGGGCCACTATCTGTAAAGCTAAAAACAGCTGTAGAAGAAAAAACTAAAAAAGCAACAACGATTATTATTAAAATATTTATTTTTTTTATCATAAAATAACTATTATTAATTAATAATAGCACATTTTAACTTTTTTGAACATTTCATAATTACAACTTCAATAAAGCTTTATCTATTCGCTTCAAACTATCTTCTCTACCTAAAGCTTCTGCTGACTCAAAAGGACCAGGGCTATTTTTTCTTCCCGTTAAAGCGACTCTTAGGGGCCAGAGATAATCACCAACTTTTAAATCTTTTTCTTTAATATACTTAAAAATAGTATTTTCTAAATTCTCCTTAGTCCACGCGTCCTCTGATATTTCCTTAATTAAATCTTTTATTGTAAGTAAATTTTCTTTAATATCTTTAGCTAATAATTTTTTCCAAACTAACAACTCTGACATATAATCAACATCTTTAACTAAAAAATTATTTAGAAGCTCGGGCAACTCAGATAAGTTCTTAATTCTAGTTTTCTCTAACAGAATAATTTTTTTTAATTTACTCTGACTTATTTTTTCATTATTATCTTTTAAGATATAATCTTCTCCTTGAGTTTCTATAAAAAAATTGTCTAAAAAAGGCAAAGCTTTTTTTACAAACTCATCTGAATCTAATTGTCTTAAATATTGACCATTAAAAAAATCTAACTTTACTCTATCAAAAATAGCAGGACTAGATTGCATATCTTTAATTTTAAATTTTTTTAAAGCCTCTTTAAAATTAAATATTTCTTTATCATCCTTAGGATGCCAACCCAAAAGCAAGCAAAAGTTTATAAGCGCCTCGGATAAATATCCTTGCTTCCTGTAGTCTTCTACTGCCACGTCATTTTGCCTTTTACTTAACTTACCACCTTCTTTATTTAATATTAAAGGTAAATGAATAAATTTTGGAATTGGCCAAGAGAAAGCTTTATATAACAGTATGTTTTTAGGAAAACTTGGTATCCACTCTTCCCCTCTACTGACATGACTTATTTCCATTAAATGATCATCTACAACTGAAGCAAATTGATAGGTAGGCACGCCATTTGTTTTTACTAAAACATGGTCGTCTAAATTTTTAGCTTGAAATTCAATTTTACCCCGCAATTCATCTATAACCTCAACTACGCCCTCTAAAGGCATTTTTTGCCTAATTACAAATTTTTCCCCTGCCTGAGCTCTAGTTTCAGATTCTTGTACTGAAATATTACGACAATAATTATCATATCGCGGTGCTTGTTTATTTTTTTGCTGATTTTCTCTTAGTTTTTGTAATCTTTCTGTTGAGCAGAAACAACGATAAGCGGATCCTAAATTCAATAACTCTTTAGCCTTAGATTGATACATATCTATTCTTTGACTTTGAATATATGGACCAAAATCACCACCTATATGGGGACCTTCGTTAAATTCTACCTTTAACCACTTTAAAATATCTATAAGCTTATCTCCAGCACCCTCAATTTCCCTAGACTGATCAGTATCCTCTATTCTCAGTATTAATTTACCTCCTTGGCTTTTTGCTATAATATAAGCAAAAAGAGCTGTCCTTAAGCCTCCAATATGTAAAAAACCTGTTGGTGAAGGAGCAAATCTTAATCTTATTTTTTTATTCATGTTAGTAGTTTAAAATAATTAAATATAATTACATCAAAGCATATCTTCTTAGATAATTCAATAAGAAAATTATTCCTTTAATCTAATTTATTTCTAAAATCAATAAATAATTTTAAAAATATTTCAGTAGCTTTTCGTCTTATTGGATGAACCGTATTAATTAACTCGCTCTTTTCTACCCAAATATAGCTTTTATGATCAAAATAATTTATTCTAACTTTATCACTTTTACCTTTAAATTCAACAATAGATAAAGATTGAGATTGACCTTTGTATCCACAAGCTAATAATAATCGAGAAAATATTGATTTTGGCCAATCGTTATTTTTGTATTTATATACATCTTTAAAACCCTGTCTATAGCTTAAAGCGTGCTTATCTAAATTTAATTCTTCTCGCAATTCTCTAAGTGAAGCTATTTTTATATTCTCACCATCACACCCTCCTTGCACAAATTGAAAATGACCAACTTCGTCTTTACGTTCAACTAATAAAAAATAATATTTCCCCTTAGCTACTCTATATAAAAGACAAGCTACGTTTTTTCTATACTTAAAAGGCCAAATAAACTTCCAAATTAAAACTTTATAGCTAAAAACAAAAACCGCATTAAAAATCCTAAACCAACGAAGTGGTTCTTGATATTGTTGATAAAGTCTCCATAACCACTCTAACCCTAGCCTACGCATTAGCTTGGGTGCTCGTTTAATTTTACCTGAAATAAAATCTAAAGCGCCACCTATGCCAACAGATATTTTCAGATTAGAAATTTTATGCTTTTTTAAATAAATTAATTTTTCTTGCCAAGGAGCGCCTAGGGCCACTAACATTATTTTTGGAGAAAAATTATTAATTTTTTGCCAATTTAGATTATTACCTTCTCTATCGGTTTCTAAAATTAGAAAATCTAAATTAGGAAATTTTTTTAACAAAGACTTAGAAATATCTTCTTTAGTAGATATACCTTTATTCCAAACAATAAAAGTAACTCTCATTTTATTTTTCTCTGCTAATTCTAAAATCTCTATAGTTAAATCTGATCCTGTTTGGCGTCTAATTTTTTTACCCAGTAGTAAAGTACTTAATTTTAATCCAAAACCATCAGGTAGGGATAAATCAGCTTGATTTAATATATAAAAAAACTCTTCATCTTTTTGAGAAGCTAAAATAATCTCAGGGTTAGGGGTGGTAATAAAAATTGATTTATCTCCTTTCAAATACTTTTTTATTTTCATCAAAATTTCTCCCTTTTTTAAATTATCTAATTTTATACCTAATACTTTTATCATACTTACCAGTATATCACTTTATTTTTTATCTCTCAAAATTATGCTATAATAATAACAATATTTTAACTTTTTAATTTATGCCGAAATATAAAAAAATTAGTAGTAAAATAGAGCAAATAACTATTGATAATCCTAAAACAGAAAAAAAGGGAGTTACTTGGTACAACATAGTAGACGCTGGGAAAAAAGAAATAGAATTTTTAAGAAAAAAATTTAATTTTCAATTGAAACATCTACAAGCTTCTACTGCTAAAGCAGTTTCTCAAAGGCCTTATTTAGAGGTATGTGATGGTTACTTATTTTTAATACTTCATTTTCCAATCTTTGATAAAGATAAAATATTTGCTGGCGAAATAGATTTTTTCATAGGTCATGGTTATCTAATTACTATTCATAATAAATCAGTACCAATGTTGGGTAATTTTTTTAACTCATGTCGAAAAGATGATAATTATTTACTTTCATACAACCTTGAATCTTCAGCTATATTGTTATACGAAATACTACAGAAGTTAATGACTGAAAATTATACTCTTCTAGATAAAAATAGTATTGCAATTAACGAAGTTGATCAAATACTTTTTGCCAAAGAAGCTAGAAAATTAAATTTTGAAATTTTAAAATTAAAAAGAAATGTTTTGAATTTAAGAAAAATTATCCAAAACCATAAAAATATTCTTAAAAAGTTATTGGAAATGGACAGCTCAATAGTTACCAAAAAACAACTAAAAAAATACTACCTATCTTTAATCGAACACTCAAAAAGAGTTTGGGAAATTACAGAAAACCAAAAAGAACATATTGATGCCCTCTACACTACAGCCGAATCACTAATGAATTATAGAATAAGTAATATTATGAAAATGCTCACCTTACTTTCTGTAATAGTGCTTCCATTAAACTTATTAGCTTCTATATTTGGCATGAACTTTAATAAAAGTATGCCTATGGTAGGAACGAACTATGGTTTTTGGATAATGATAATACTCATGTCATTATCTTCTCTAACTATACTTATTATTTTTGCTAAGAAAAAATGGTTATAGAGTTTATGATACAGAACATGTGCTTAAACGTTAAAAAATAATTTAACGTTTTTTTATTTACTAAGACCACATACAGAGTTATTATGTCTCACTTCTCTACAAAAATAAGATTTCCCTTGACAATATCTGTTTTTATGTATATAATAATATGTTAATATATTTAATATATTTGTATGAAAATAGCTATAATTGGTCAAAAAGGAATACCGTCTAAAGGAGGTGGTGTAGAAAAACATGTAGAAGATTTGGCTCTGAGCTTAGCAAAGAATGGCCAAGAAGTTTTAGTGTACAATAGGAAAAATTATAATAAAAACAAAAGTATAAATAACACCCAAATTGAAATTATTTCTCTACCCAGTTTAAATAATAAATATCTTGATGCTATAGGTCATACCTTTATATCAATTTTTCATTTAACTTTTAAAAAAGTAGATATAATTCACGTACATTCTATTGGGCCCGGATTTCTTGTTTGGTTAATTAAGCTTTTAAACCCCAAGACCCCGGTAGTTTTTACTTTTCATTGCCAAGATTATTATCATCAAAAATGGAATTCTTTCGCTAGATGGTTCTTAAAAACTGGAGAAAAAATTGCTAATAAACTAGCTGATGAAGTTATTGTTATATCAAAACCACTAAAAATTTATGCAGAAAATAAATACAAAAAACAAGTTAATTACATACCTAACTGTGTTAATTTACCCGAAAAAAAAGAAGCTAATATAATAAAAGAAAAATGGAGCTTAGAAAAAAATAGCTATATTACTACTATTTCAAGACTAGTCAAGCATAAAGGAATTCATTATCTTATTAAAGCCTTCAAGCAGTTAGAAACTAACAAAAAATTAGTTATAGTTGGTGGTAGTTCTTACACTAATGATTATGTAAATCATTTACATGAACTAGCAGCCGGACAAGATAACATTATATTTACCGGTTCTCTAAGTGGAGATGCTTTAAAAGAAATTTTTTCTAATGCTTTAATTTTTGTTCAACCTTCTGAAGAAGAGGGCTTATCTATTGGTCTTTTAGAAGCAATGAGTTACCAAAATGCTTGTTTAGTTTCTGATATTGAGGCTAATGCACAGGTTGTTAGTGATGCTGGAAAAACTTTCACTAGCAAATCCGTGGAAGATCTTAAACATAAACTTAAGTTAATGATTGATAATAGCGAAGAAACTGAAAATCTTAAGGAAAAAGCCTATCAAAGAATAAAAGATAGTTTTTTATGGGACAAGAACATAGAAAAAATTATAAAAGTATATTTAAAAGCTAAAAATAAATAATTTATTTTTGTTTAGTTAAACTAAAATTTAACTTCTAAAGATAAGTTTTTTATTCATCTATTCTTTAACAAATAAATATTTTAATCATGAAAAGAATTTCAATTATTATTTCAGTAATGTCTATTCTGGCAATGTTTTCTTGTCAGAAATACGAACTAGAGGAAACCAAAGAAAAAGCTCCTCAAGTAGAAATCACCTTAAAGTCCGGAAACTCAATTACTGAGAATCCGGATACCGTAAAGACCGATGTTGCCCTAATATTTTATGCCAAAGTAAATTATGGAAACATAAGCGAATTTATTTGGGATTTTGGAGATTTAACGGGAGAATCTCAAGGCCAACAAGTAATACATAAATATGAACAGGAAGGTAATTATACTATAACCCTTGTGACCTATGACGGGATCGTATACAATACCATCTACTTGGATTTAGTGGTTTCCAATCAAGGAAGCTATTATCCAGTATTTAGTCTGAGGAGCTCAGGAAATGTACCCAATACACAAGGAAAATTACAATACACGATGCAGTTTCTACGCTCAGCTATACCTACTCCACCCGTACCCGCCATTGGACCTTACTTCTATATAGGTTCCAATGAAGAAAGTAACTGGGAGGAAGTGACTATAGTTAATGATACTAGTGATTTATTCGCTTGGTATTCTATTTATTCTTATGACACTGTTTACGATCAAGCGTTTGGTGGTTGGGAAAATAATAATGCTATTTGGGGTAATATGGAAACCTCCGAATTCTTCAATGAAAGCCTAAATTATTTGAGAGTCGGTTTTCAAGATGGTTCAATTTATACAGAAAATGCTTTTCAAAATTTTATTCCCGGATCTACAGGTGATGACTTGCCTTACCCTCCTGTTCGCATTGATGTGTCTAATACTGATGTAACAATATATGTTGACATCAGGCGACAAGCTGAAGGAGTGATAAATACTCCGAAAGCGAGATACAAAACGGAAGCAGGCGCTAGCTGGTCTGCATTGGAAGATATGACCTGGATTGGAGGCACTGGATACGCCAAAATAGTACTCAATCGTGGAGAGGATAACGTTTATTTTCTCAGGGTCTGGTCCAGAGGATCGGACAGTGACACAGAAATTGACTTTTCGAGCTCAACCTTATGGGACGAGAATCAGCAATGTATAAAATTCGAAATTATTGAACTTGACTAAATAGTTAAGTTCCAAAAAATACTTAAAGTCCTTAATAATTTAAGGGCTTTTTTATTATAAAAAAAACCGACTCTTATTTAGTCGGTTTAAACGTTTATTTTTATCTTTTTAGTTCTTTAACTAGATTAATTAGGTTTATACTAAACCCAACTTCATCAAACTCTTTTCCTTTAAAATCTATTTTTCGAGAATAATAAATTTCAAAAATGTTTTGGTAATAAACCGAAAACAAATCTAGTCCTACTCCGAACTCAACAAAATCTTCTTTATAGAAGAAGTCGTTAGAATATCCTAAAATGATTTTAGGAGACATCGTTAAGTCACCAGGACCTAATAAAATCTTGTAGACATCTAGATCTAATTTCAAGTTTAAAAGATTTAAGCCCCAAACATCAAGAGAGTCTCTTGGTATAAGTAAGGTGTCTTGAAAAAAACCTTGAATATCTCCAGATTGTTGCTGAAAATAGGAAGTATAAAACTTCCAGCGAAAAAACCAATCATGGTAATTGCTGAAAATATGACCATACAAACTTCCCGTTAGAAAGTCTTGAGTTTGTTTTGACTTAAAGTCATGCAAACTTTCGCCTTTATTCCAGCCCCAACCATAACCCAAATTGAAACTAAAATAAACATCATTGTTATAAAAAGCACGTCTGGGCATAAAACCCCCGGTCACACCAACAACAAGTTTTTGAGTTTCATCAACGTATCGACCAACATCGTATCGTCCATAATTATTCAAACCGTGAACAAAAATACCCAGGGCGGCGGTTCGCTCAAAATTGGTTATCGGTAACCAATCTACATACACATACTGCGAATTAGATTGATCTAGTTGATCTAAGCCTGACTTATTAGCTCCAATGATTAAATTCAATCTTTGGTCTATTTGCGACATGGCTGACAATGTCAGTAAAAAAACAAAACTTAATAAAATAATTTTTTTCATTATTTATCCTCTCTTTTTTATATTATTTTTAATGTACATTTTCTATTTAATGATTAATTATAACAATAAGATTGATAAATGTCAAGACTTAATTTAGGCAAAAAAAATTATATAACTATTAATTATTTTTTCTATTAAGACTAGTTTTTATAACTTTAAACAATGAAGCTAAAATAAAAAATAATATACCTACTAAGACAATAGCCGAACCTGATGGTAAGTTTAAGTAGTAAGAAATTAATAATCCAGATAAAACAATAATTATAGATAATATACTAGCTAAAATTATCAATTTTTTAAAACTTTTACTAAATATTTTTGAGATAGCACTTGGCAGTACTAGAAGTGCACTTACTAAAACAATACCTACTAACTTAATACTAACAATTACAGCTATGGCTATAGCGATATAGAGAAAAATATCATACAAGAAAACTCTTAAGCCAGATAAGTAAGCTCCAACTGGGTCGAAGGTAGAAAATAAGATTCTCCTATAAAAAATTATTAATAAAGTTAAAATTATTAGCGAGACTGTAATTACAGTAAATAAATCTTCATTTGATATTGTTAAAATATTACCAAACAAGTAGCTTATAAGCTCCGGCTGATAGCCTTGATAATAACTCAGAAATAAAATCCCCAAAGCCATTCCTCCTGTAAAAATTATGGAAATAGCCATGTCAGCTGATAGATTACTTTTTTTCTCTAGTATATAGATCAATATAGCTATAAAAATAGCAAAAATTATTGCTACAAACATCGGAGCCCAGCCTAGTAAAATAGCCAAAGCAATACCAGCTAAAGAAGCGTGAGCTACACCATCTCCCATAAAGCTCATTTTTCTAGTTGTAGCAAAAACACCTAAAGAGCCGAGTAGTAAAGCAGAAAAAATTCCCGCTATTATAGCTCTCCACATAAAACTATATTGAAAAATTTCTAACATAAAATTAATGGCTATGATATAAAGCGACTCCAAGTCCATACATCTCTTGTAGAGTGTCTTTGTTAATAACTTTTTCAGGTTTTCCGTAACAAATCATATTCTTATTTAAACATAAAACTTTTTTAGCGTATTTACTAACAATATTTAACTCATGAGAAACAATAACACAAGTAGTATTTCTTTCTCTATTTATTTTTTCAATTAAATCATATATAGTTTGTTCACCAGCCATATCAATTCCTGTAGCAGGTTCATCTAATATTAAAAGTTCTTTTTCATGCAATAATGCTCTAGCTATCATGACTCTTTGAAACTGACCACCGGATAAAGCAGCCAGAGCCTTGCTTTCAAGTTTGCTAGCACCGACAATATTTAAAACTCTTGATATATTATTGGGTTTGTGACTATGCTGAGAACATCTCTCTAAACCCATAAATTCTTTAACAGTAATTGGAGTACTGCTATCAAAGCTAAAATGCTGAGGAACGTAAGCGATATTTTTTCTATAAGCAAAAGGTTTTAAATTACTAATTTTTATCTCTCCTTTAGTGGGAACATAAAGACCAATTAAATTTTTTAAAAGTGTGGTTTTACCAGATCCATTAGGACCAATTATAGCAATAATTTCTCCTTTGAAAACGTCAAAAGAAATATTTTTTAAGGCTAAAAAATTATTGTAACTATAGTCTAAATTTTTTACTTCAATATATGGGTTCATTTTAATTATTGTTTAAAGTGTTGTAAATAGTGTCAACATTGTATTCTATCAAACTAAAATAATCAGAGATGCTTTCTGTTCCACCTAGCGGATCTAAAGTAGCTATCTCAATATTTAAATCTGAGGCTAAAACCTCGGCTACGCTAGTGGCCAGCTGAGGTTCAATAAATATAGCCTTTATATCTTTCTCCTTAACTATAATTTGCAAATCCTTTAAATATCTTGGTCCTGGAGATTTACCAGCAAAGGGTTCTATGCTAGCTACAATTTTTAAATTATAATGTTTAGCGAAGTAATTCCAAGCGTCATGAAAAACTACTATCTCTTTTCTATTTAATTGATTTAACTTGGCTTGCCAAATTATGTCTAAGCTAGAAAGCTTATTTTTAAAATCATTAAAATTTTCTAAATATTCTTCTCTGCCCTCAGGATCTAGTTCTGAAAATTTTAAAGCCGCTGCTTCAGCAATTGATATTGCATTATCAGGGTTAAGCCAATAATGAGGGTCCACATCTCCATGATAATGATCTTCGTCAATGTTTTCTTCTTCATGATCAGGAAAAGACTGTAAATTAACTTGATTATCTAGAGTAAATTTTTCAACTCCAGAAATAGAATAAGTAAGATCATCTAACCAATCATCAGCCCCTGCGCCCACACCAAAAATCACCTTTACTCCCTGTAAAGACTTTATATCTTGAGGTGAGGCGTCATAAGTATGCGGACTACTGCCAGAAGGTAAAATAAGATAATTATCTATTCTATCCCCGCCCACTTCATTGATTATTGAGTATATAGGGAAAATACTGCTAGCTACTTTAAGTTTAACGCTATAGCTTTCCTGATTAGTAGATAAATTTTTATTGGAACAGGCTACTAAAAATACACCAAAAAATAAGATAAGTATAGAAATGATAATAAGTTTTTTATCTTTCATAATTTTTTTAACATTTTAATTTTAATTAAGAACATTTGGAACAAATCCCTGTTAAACTTAATTGATGTCTAATTTTTTTAAAATTTTTAATATTTTCAAATTTATGCTGACAGGAAATATTTTCTACTCTACCACATTTTCTACATATTATATGATGATGGGGAATAATAGATAAACAATAAACTGCTTTTCTGTGTATAATTTCTTTATTTAATAAAT
>Ga0307991_1000229_pt1 | contig 42014 bp, 36 predicted proteins | sample EllFjometagen131_FD_203146 | JGI IMG/M metagenome (GOLD analysis project Ga0307991, IMG submission 203146) | Marine microbial communities from Ellis Fjord, Antarctic Ocean - #131 | ecosystem: Environmental > Aquatic > Marine > Unclassified | place: Southern Ocean | collected 2014-10-08 | reverse complement strand
ATATATTGCTATTCCTAAGCCGTAGTGATTAGTTCCGGTCGAATTATCATAAGTACATCCCTCAATAATACAGTTTCTTATTATCGGTGAAGCTCCATTAGCACAACAAATTACAGCTCCTTTCTCTGGACTCCAATCTCCATCAAATTCAAAATTCCTAATAGTGAATCCATAGATTAAATCATTATTGTTAATATTTGAATCTGTTAAATTGAAAACACTATAATAACTAAGATCTTCATCACCATCAATGATGCAATTATTGGGACCACCGTATGATCTTACAGTTATATGTTTGTCTTGCCAACTAAGATTATTCTCGTAATAAACACCGTCTAGGACCCAGACAACATCTCCATTCTGAGCAGCATTTATTCCTGCTTCTATTGTTGTATAATCTCCTCCACCATTACAATCTACTATTATCGTATCAGCAAGACACAGCGTTACTGTCAATATCACTAATCCTGCCGTAAGAATTATTTTTTTCATTTTATAACTCCATTTCATTTTTGGTTAACATATTTACTTATATAAAGAACAATCCAAAAATCTTATCCCTCAGCTTCAAATTCAACTCATATTTCATCATTTCAATTTTCATAATCCAAAAACCTCACTATCCCAGGATGAGAATAGGGAGGTTTTAATAAATGAACTTATTTCTTTCCTTACAATTGGTTTTAAAGATGTCAATATTAAATTTCATGTATTCTACATCTATTTATATATAAGAAACCAAATTATTTCTTAATATCTTTACTGTTTTCATATTAAATCTTTCATCTTTTCCTTGCATGATACAACTCAGCAGTACCACATGACGACACGTATTAATTTTACACCAACTCATCTTTCTAGGCTGAGTCGTGTTGCTGAACATTAACACTCTTTAAAATTTCAATGTCTAATGGAGACATCAATAAAATCTCCCGCTTTTCATTCTTCGGGGTGAAGAATGAATCGCGGGAGTGCCATGATTAGAGTCTCTAAAATACCCCCATACTCTTTTGTACTCACATTCTGCACCTCATAACTTGCTGAAAAATGTTTCTCTTTATGTAAAACGGCCGTCAGTGTTTTTTCAACTTCATGAGCATATATAGGTTTTGTGAGATATCCTGCAGGATTCGTTCGTTTTGCTTCTTCAATAGTGTCTTCGTCGGTGAATGCAGAAACGAACACAACAGGTATATCATTCTTTGTGCGAATCTGTCTTGCAGCTTCAATGCCGTTAATCTGTCCATCGAGGTTTATATCCATGAATATGAGATCGGGCTCAAAGGTTTTCGATAGTTCGACAGCACGTTCCCCGCTGGAGACAGAAGCACATTCATATTTTCCGAGACGCTGTATAAGATTTTTCAAGTGCAGTGCAATTATAACTTCATCTTCAACGATCAATATTTTTTGTTTTTTCATTAAATTCGGATGTTTTGTATCCTCACGCTTTTCCCTCGGCTGATTTCTTTTCGTGTCCGAGGAATACTTTTCCGTCTGAGATTATTACGGTATATTCTCCGCCATTACGGTCATGAATTCTTTTAATAGTCATGTTATTCTCCTTTATTATGCTTTCATTAAATGAGCAACGCCGTTAACTATAATAATGATGTATGTCTCTCCGTTAGGACCAACTACGGTAGCTTCATATATAATTTCATCATCACTATCCAGTGAAAGCTCTGTTATCACAGGGTAATCAGTGTTAAGATCTAAATATTGGGAGATTATCTCTGCGTCATAAGGATCGCATAAATCTTGTAACTCATAACCAGTCATTGCAAAAGCTACTGAGTTGATAATTAACATAAGAATAAGAACACCAACTACGCTTAATGTTTTCTTTTTCATTGTACAACCTCTTTATGTATTTACTTATATATCATGAAAAGTGCCGATTTGTGACGACACCACTCAAAAAAGTTTAAAAAAAATAAAAAAAATTAATATAAGGTGACTAAATCTTACAATATATCATTATATTTCTTTTCATGCCCGAGGAAAACTTTTTCTTCACAAATAATAACTGTGTATTCTCCCCCCTTACCATCAGAAATTTTTTTAATAGTCATTGTATTCTCCTTGTAGCATTTGTGGAATCATTTCTACAATAGCTCCAAAATATTGACAGATAATTTTAACTAATTTTGGTTCATATAAATTATTAATTTCATAATTTTTTAATAAAAAGTCATTAGTAACGCTCAAAAAAGAATGAATGATAATAGTCAGAGCGGTCTTTATTCTTGGTCATATGAACATCATTCATGTTAACTGCTTCTATTATGAAATATACAGATTGAGGTGAACTGATAAAGATAGATAAAAAAAAAGCTGATAATGATGCTGTTGTTTTGAAGAATTATCATACGCTTGCCTACAATTATGCATTATACAAAGTCGGAAGTCTTGATGCAGCAGAAGATATAGCATCACAGACCATCTATTCATATTTATTGAAACGTGATCGCATTACATCTGAAAACCATGGGGGATGGATTATAAACACAAGTAAAAATTATTGTAATCAATATTTTGATAGATTACAATTAGAAAAAAAATTGAAGCATAACTTGATTGCGAATGTGGCAGGAGAGATACAGACAAAAATATATGAGAGTCTTGATTTTGTTGAGGTGGAAAAAGATGAATTCTTTGATGCTGTTAAAAATGCTAAAGAAACGCTTTCTTCCAAAGAGCTTCAAACTTATATTTTATACCTTCAATGCGAAACAAATGTGCAGAGAATGGTAGAAATTACCGCTGAGTCTAGCGATGTTATTCGTCAAAGAATTTCCAGGATCAACCGGAAGATCAAGGCAGAAACCTATAAGAAGTTTGGGGTAATAACAACAAAAAAAATATTAAGTCCCCAAATAAATGACATCATTAAAAAATTCCTTTTACGGTTTAAAAAAAATCTTGAAAATAATACGCTTAACAAAATGTTCTATTATTTTTCCAAGAAAGATATCAGTGATTATAAACCTCAGTTTAATATAAAAAAAGTTTTAGATTACGAAGTAAACCTGAAAGATTCAATTTATAAGATTCATGTGGTTTTTACTAACATACATGACGAGAGTGAATCATTCTATTTTTCTTTTACTGTAGAGCATAATTCCTTAAAAGTTATTCAACCACCCACACCTCATCAAGAGCATTATCAGGTAAGTATTGAGGATACTGCTCTCATCATGGACCTACTGAAAAGGTATCCTGAAGACAGTACCGGCGTACATAATGTGCCTGATGAGGAGTTGCAATTGTTAAAGAAACTTCTAGGGGAAGAGGATGAATAAAGTCGTAATTAAATTAAAGTTTATCTTTTAATTTTGAGAGGAAAGTAAGAGCTTCGATAGGGGTAAGCGCATTCACATCAATATCTTTTAATTCTTCGATAAGGGCTCTTTCTTTACTTGTTTTCTGAGAGAGCACTTCAATAAAAGATGTTTGATTGATCTCAGCTTTTTTCCTTTTTGTCTTTTCCAGAATACTGGATTCATTGAATTCACTTTTTTCGAGTTCTTCCAGGATTTCCTGAGCGCGCTCAATAACTTTTTGAGGAATACCCGCAAGTTTTGCGACCTGGATGCCATAACTCTGATCCGCACTGCCGGGTACGACTTTTCTCAGAAAGATTATCCTGTCCTGATACTCTTTTGCAGTGATATTATAATTTTTTACACCCTTGTACACATTGGAAAGTTCTGTGAGTTCATGATAATGCGTGGCGAAGAGGGTTTTCGCTGCGATCTTCTTGTTTTCATGAAGGTATTCAACCACAGCCCACGCGATGCTCAGTCCGTCAAAAGTACTTGTACCTCTCCCGATCTCATCTAGCAGAACAACACTTCGTGGTGTTGCATTATGCAGAATGTTGGCAGTTTCGATCATCTCTACCAGAAATGTGCTTTGCCCAAGTGCCAGGTTGTCGGATGCACCCACACGCGTAAATATCTTATCCACAATACCGATCTTTGCAGAAGCAGCAGGAATGAATGAGCCCATCTGCGCCATGATTATGATCAATCCCACCTGCCTTAAGTAGGTAGATTTACCTGCCATATTAGGACCGGTAATGAGTAATATCCTATCCGAGGAACTATTCAGAAATGTATCATTTGGAATGAACTCGTTGCCAGCAGAGAGCTTTTCTATAACAGGATGTCTTCCTTCTTCAATACGGATTTCGTGACCATCATGAATTTCAGGTCGCACATAATGGTTGTAATAAGCAATTTGTGAGAGATTCGTGAGTACATCGAGTGTTGAGATGATCTCCGAGAATTGCTGAAATCGGGGAATAAAATTTTTCAGGTTTTCCCGAATTTCAATAAAAAGAGAATATTCCAGTTGTGTGCTGCGTTCCTCAGCACCGAGAACCTGGTTTTCAAATTCCTTGAGCTCAGGTGTGATGAAACGCTCTGCATTTACCAGTGTCTGCTTTCGAATATAATCTTCCGGCACCTTGTCGTAATAGGATTTGGTTATTTCGATGTAATAACCGAAAACACTGTTATAACGAACCTTCAGCTTAGGGATATTGGTTCTTTCGATCTCTTTTCGTTCGAGTTCAGCGATCCATTTTTTTCCTGTTTTACTCTTGCTTCTCAGTTCGTCCAGCTCTTGATTATAACCCTCTTTAATTATCCCGCCGTCCTGTAAAGTGAGCGGAGCGTCTTCATTGAGCGCATTTTCAACAATAAGTATAACCTCATCAAAATTTTGAATGGATGCGTATAAAGATCTAAGTAATTCAGCATCACAATTCGAAATATGTTCAGCTAAAGGTTTAGCCAACGAGAGGTAATTTTTCAGAGCGATCAAGTCGCGAGGGTATGCCTTATTTGTTCCAAGCTTGCTGATGATACGTTCAATATCTCCTATTTCGGAAAGAATATCAATAATACTTTTGCGCACATGGCTTTTATCAAGTAGTTCATCTACACTGTCGAGGCGCTGGATTATGAGCTCCTTTTTCATAAGCGGATTAAGCATCCAATTGACGAGTTTTCGTCCGCCCATCGGTGTTTTCGTCTCATCCAAAACCTCAAGAAGAGTGCCGTGCTGTGAGCGAGTACGCATGGATTCTGTAAGCTCGAGGTTGTGCCTGGAAAGCGCATCAACCTGCATGAACTGCCCTTCTGAATAAAAGCTGAGTGTGTTGATATGGGAAAGTTCGCCTTCTTTCAGATCTTTTATATATGATAGAATTGCTGCTGAAGCACATACCGCAGTATTTTTTCCTGAAAGACCAAATCCTTCGAGGGAGAGAACATCAAAATATTTTTTAAGAAGATCTTCAGCTTCGGGAAATTCGTATCGCCAGGTCTCATATTCTGTAAATGCAGGATCATAGAAGATGCTGATCTTTTCTTTAAGATCGGATTCTGTTGTTTCAGGAAGTAAAATTTCTGTTGGATGAATTCGTGCAAGCTCATCGACAACACGGTCGAAGGGAACTTCTGTGCAGGAAAATTCTCCGGTTGAAATATCAATAGAAGAGATACCGCAGCTTGAGTTTCCTTCATACACCGCACTAAGATAATTATTTCCTTTTCCATGAAGGAAATTTTCTTCGAGTATAGTTCCGGGAGTTATGACCTCGACGATTTTCCTTTTAACGAGTTTTTTCGCCTTTTTGGGATCTTCGACCTGTTCGCATATTGCCACTTTCACTCCGTGGTCCAATAATTTTTTCAGATAGTTATCTAAAGCATGATAGGGGAATCCGGCAAGTGGAACAGGATTTTTCTTTTTTTTATCTCGCGTTGTGAGTGTTATACCCAGTAATTTTGAAGCTCTTTTCGCATCTTCAAAAAAGGTCTCATAGAAATCTCCCATTCGGAAAAGCAAAAGTGCGTCCGGCTGCTTCTTTTTGATGGAAAGGAACTGCTGAATAAGAGGTGTGTGTTCCTGTAAAGTGTCTGGAGATTGCTTTTTTGTCATGGTTTTTTATAAATGTATGAATTGATGTTTTTTTCTGCAAGCCGGTTTTTTTTATAGAGTGCTTCGTTTTCAGTTGAATAGGGACCGACACCGACTGCATAATATATTTTTCCGTTCACGGATTTTGTAAAGATAAATGTATTCTTTACACCAAGAGCTTTATACTCATCCTGCGCTTTATGGGCTCTAGTCGAGCTTTCCAGAGCTGCAAGCTGAACGATATATTTTTTATCAATAAGCTCATCGATCTGGGGTAACGTCGTGAGGGACGATGAATAGTGTCCCTGCTCGATCAAGGACACGAGCTGCTGTTCTGCAAGAGGTGAATATTGCGAGTAGGGATAGTCATTTGTGAGCGTTTTATAATGAGTGATCGCATCGGTATATTCTGCTCTGTTTTCATAACTCAACCCCAGTAAATAGAGCATGTAGGGATTGAAATTACTGTTTGGACTTTCTTCCTGCATTTGCGAGAACTGTTCGATCGCTTTCGAATACTGCTTTAGTTCATAATAGGCAGTACCGCAATTAAGCATTGCCAGTTTGCGTTGAGAGGAATCAAGAGATATGTTGATGAATTCTTTATACGAAGTGATCGCAGGAAAATATTCCACATTGCAGAAATGTGCCTGCGCATTCATGAAGAGAGCTTCTGAGTAGTACAAAGAAAAGGTTTTCGTTAGCAGTTTGTCTGAATATTGCTTTGCTTCCGTCCAATCTTCATGTGTCAGACCGATCTTTGCCAGATGGATAAGCGCTCTATCAGTATATGCGTTTTCTTTCTCTTTTAGTATCTCTTTATAATAAAATGAAGCATCATCTGCATTGTCTGTACATTGTCCTAAGAGATAGAGTATCTCAACTTTTTCGTCATCAACTTTACACTGCGGGAGCATGGATTTTAATTTTTGAGAAGCAGTATTGTACTCATTCTTGGCGATATAATTATATACGACAGAAAGGGATTGCCCCCATAAAGATATGTTGCAAAGTGAGAAAAAGACTATGATCTGACAGATAGTTTTTTTCATAAACAGAATATTAGCTGCTCATTAATTTCAGGAATTCCTGATTATTCTTTGTTCCTTTCATCTTGTTCTTAAGAAGCTCTATCGCATCATAGGGATTTTGATTTTTGAGGATTTTACGAAGAATAAATACACGATTTCTAACCTCGTCGGATAGAAGAAGCTCTTCGCGGCGTGTTCCCGAAGTAATGAGATCGATTGCAGGGTACATTCGCAGGTCGCTGATTGAGCGGTCGAGCACGAGTTCCATATTACCGGTACCTTTGAACTCTTCAAAGATAACAGTATCCATCTTGCTACCTGTATGAATCAGTGCGGTTGCCATAATGGTCAAACTACCGCTTTCTTTAGTATTGCGTGCAGCTCCGAAGAAGCGTTTCGGTTTGTGAAGTGCATTTGCATCGACACCACCGGAAAGGACTTTTCCGCTCGCAGGCATGAGTGTGTTATATGCACGTGCGAGACGGGTGATACTATCAAGCAGTATGACCACATCGCGTCCGTATTCAACCATTCTTTTTGCCTTTGCCATGACCATTTCAGCAAGGCGCACATGATGATGAGCGGTTTCATCAAAAGTAGAGCTCACAACTTCTGAATTCTCAGGTTTTACGATACGTTTCATTTCTGTGACTTCTTCGGGTCTCTCATCGACAAGAAGAATGATCACATAAACTTCAGGATGGTTTGTGAGAATTGCGTTTGCAAGCTTTTGAAGCAGTACAGTTTTTCCGGTACGGGGTGCAGCAACAATGAGTCCTCTTTGCCCTTTGCCGATTGGCGTAAAGAGGTCGATTATCCGTGTGGAAAGTTCGTCCGGATCGGTTTCCAGATTGAGTTTTTCTTCGGGATAAAGCGGCGTCAGAAAATCAAAATTCGGGGTTTCGTATGCACGTAAAGCAGGTTCGTTGTTGATCGCATCGATTCTTATGAGGGCGAAGTATTTTTCGTCTTCTTTTGGTGAACGTACAGGTCCGGAAATGATATTTCCTTGTTTGATATGAAATTTTTTCACTTGAGCTTTGGATACGTAGATATCACTGGGTCCACTAATATAATTTGATTTTGCGGAACGAAGAAAACCGTATCCTTCAAGTGTAAGATCGATCACACCTGTGGTGAAGACCAATCCTTCATTTGCTGCCTGTGCATCGAGGATCGCGAACATTAAATTATTTTTATTCATGGCTTTGAATTTTTTTATCTCGAAACTTTTTGCGACCTTATGAAGTTCAGGCAAGTTCATCTTTTGCATTTCTTTTAGATCAATTAAATCTTCCATAATACTCCTAAATATTTATGAATTTTCATTTTTATTTCTTTCATTGTTTTAATTTAAAATTTACTTCCGCTGCTGATTTCCTAATGTATAAGGGCTCTATCTTTGCGATGTCATCAGCTTCATACACGTCGCAACCCTTTTGATTTTCTATGATATCGATCAAGGATGATGCCTTCGGATAACAGTCAATAGCCCTTGCGAAGTTCAGTTTGACATCAGTATCTGAGAGTGCTTGCTTTATTGTTAAACTGACAGGCCCGATTAACAGGGTTTCAGTATCTATAATTTGCACAATTTGTTCTATCTTCGCGAATGACGGTTTGTGTATTTCTGTAAGATCCGACGAATACATAGCATAGTAAAATTCATCTCGTCCTGCATCCATGAGTGCACAAATGTTTGATGAAACCGATGAGGCATTATTCGCAAGAGATCTCAATGTTGATGTTACGTAAAGTGGTAACTTCAAACCGAAACAGAGACCTTTGGCAGTAGAAAGCCCGATACGCAGTCCGGTAAAAGAACCCGGTCCGAGTGAAACAGCGATCGCTGAGATCTCCTCCATCTTCATATCTGTTTGAGAAAGAAGGTTTTCAAGTGTAGGCAAAAGACGCTCGGAATGAGTCTTTTTTGCTTTTGTAGTCACATCTGCAATAATCTGCCCGTTACTTGAGAGTGCGATACTTTCGTACGATGTGGATGTGTCAAAAGCGAGTATATTCATTAGCAGTTGTTTGCGGGTTTGTCTCCAAGAGGATTGCCTGACATTTTTGCTGTTTGATGTGAGTGGGGAACGACACAGAGGAAGCGTAAGAGGGTATCGTCAATATTTTTGAATTGATGTTTTAAATAGGGTTCCACAAAGATGACATCCCATTGCTGGAATGGCTTTTCTCCTTCTTCAGTGACCAAAGCACCGGTTCCCTGAAGTACAAAAACTTCATGCTCCCAGTCATGCGAATGAAACGGAGTGTGTCCCCCTACTTCGACTTCAAACATACGCATGGCAAAATTAGGGGCGTTATCCTTTTTTGAAATAAGCCACCTGATTTTGGTTTTGTCAGCACCTTCTACATTCACGTCTTCGAGAAGGACATCGTTGAAATGGGTGATTTTCATGGTTACCTCCAGATTTTTGAGCACCATTTAATTGTGATGTATTTATTAACTCTATTCTACGAAACAAAATCTACAAACTATGTGCTGGAACGTCAATTTTTTTATGATTTCACAAAACTAATATGTAACTTCAAACAGATAAAGTCCTTGAGGTGGAGCTGTCATACCAAGGAGATTATAATCCTGATCAGATAATATTTTATCTATATGCTCCGGTTCGAGCCCTTCATGGGAAATATGCAAAAGTGTGCCGACTATCCTTCGAACCATATTATGCATGAATCTATTTGCGCATATTTCAAAGGTGAAATGGGTGTCCGTCTCGCTCCAATCAACGCTATCAACAGTACACTGCGTTGAAGTAAGCTGAGATGTGTCATGAGCAAAGACATTAAAATCATGCGTGCCGAGTAAATATTCGGAAGCTCGTTGCAATAACGGTAAAGATAACTTTTTATGAAGAAAATATGAAGCATATAACCGTTCAAATGGAGAGAATTCTTTCATTATCTTATACATATATGTTCTTTTTTTTGCAGAAAATCTCGCATGAAAAGCGTCATCCACAACGGTACATTCTTTGATGTAGATCGCTTTAGGAATAATGCTATTGATTGCAGGGATGATATTCTCCGGTTCCATTCTCGTCTTTGCAGTAAAGTGGGCATACTGATTAAGTGCATGCACACCCGCATCGGTTCTGCCCGATACTGTCAAAGGAGTCTCAACTTTAAAGATTTGAAAAAGTGCTTTTTCCATAACCTGCTGAATAGTAAGCGTATCTTTTTGTATCTGCCATCCATGAAAAGGATGTCCATCATAACTGAAGTGGAGTAAAAATTTCTTCATATAAAGATGAGTCCAATTTGTATTATAAGCAGCACCGGTAATAAAAGATCCCACGCATAAAAAGAGTGTGAGAATTCACTGCGTATAAGACTTTCAGCAGTTGAAGAAAACATATGCACTTTCTTAAGCGAACTGTTCACAATAAGAGGGATAAGCTCAGATATTTCATTCAGCCCTATTTTTCTCTTTATATGATATTTATATAGCTTTATCGTGTGAGAGTATTCATGATAAATAATGGGGAGAAATCTAATGATACCATAGAGGAAAAGTGTTGATGAATTACGTATTTTCTGTGGAGTCACTTTGTACATTTGCACCAGGAATGAGAATGCTGAAGTCGATTTCACAAGCACAACAGTATAACTCAGTGTAATTGCGATCGAACCTATTATCATCAGGTCCTTCTGCCAGGAATTGCCAAATAAATAACCCATAAGAAAAATCGACAAAAGAAGGGGAGATATACGTAAGATAGTATTTGCAACAGCGATAAGATTTGCTGGATATATCATCAGGGACAGAGCCAGAATAATGAGCACAGAAATCAATAAAAGTTCATTGTGAAACAAGAAGATAAAAACTATCTGTGAGATAATAAATAAAATTTTTAGAAGTGGGCTAAGATGGTTAAGCATGAGAGAAATTATTGTTTACGAACCTCCAAGCTGTCTTCCGGTTCCGGAAAAATGAGAATACTGTCTTCTTCGATTGTGATCAGAACAGAATCTATAATTGATGTTGTATCCTGAATTGTAAATAATGAATCCGTAATAATGGTGCTGTCCGGCAATACAATTGTAGAATCGATTATTACTGTGGTGTCTTCTTCTGCTTCATAAGTAAGGAAATGTGTTCCATCAAAGAAATCAGAAACCTCGGTCGTTAGTTCGTGCTGAGGATAATCGGTGAAAAGTTCTTCCAAATATGGTCTGGCAGAAGTAGTATCCTTGCTCTCTTCTACAAACAGGTAGGATTTCAAATATAATGCCTGAGGATATACTTCTGTGGAATCATAATTCAATAAAATTGTATCTAAATATGCATGGCTTTGTTCGAGTGAGACGGAATCAAAGTAAAAATCCAATGCTTTATTCAAATACAACTGTGCATAATGTTCTTCAGGATCTACCAGCTGATACGGTTCATTGTTGATGAGTTTCTTGCCGGCAATCGTATATTTTGAAGTGGGATAATCAGTTTCAAGAAGCAGGAACATTTCTGAAGCTTTATCCGCATCCTGAAGTTTTTCCCGATAAGTCCAAAGCTTCATAAAAAGAACTTCTGCGATGATTTCCTTCTCGAATTCCTGAATAGTATTATTAAGATTCTCTATTTTCACGAGAAGCTGCTGCTTGGCAGGAACGATTATTCTCTCCGGTTTGGCAACTGTGCTGTCTGTCATAGTGGAATCAGTGAGAATAGTGTCTGCAAAAGCAGTATCAATGAGAGCTAATCCTCTGAGACTATCTGCGAATGATGAGTCTGGAATAGTTGTTAAAATTGAATCGATTACGCTCTGAGTTATTGCGAATGTATCTATAATTGCTGCCACAGAATCTTGATTCTGAACCGTGATCTCTATTTCCAGAGAATCAGAAATAAAGAGGGAGTCACTCGCAGTGGCGAGCGTGTTCTGTTCCGGATAATAGAGCATCATAATTTTGTTAAGTGAATCAAGCTCCAGTCTGAGTATCGGGAGACGCTCAAGGATGTCATCATACATTGCAAGTGCAGAGTCCGGTTGATTCAAATCAAAATTGTAGTATTCTGCAAGCTGGAACTGGAATTCAACGATCTGGCTTATCTGGCTGCTGCTTTGAACAGTCTGATAACTGATAAGTTCCTGTGCAATTTTCAACTTATTCTTGGTCTGCTTAACCAACTTATCATCGAGCTGTTTTACTGAGACAGCGTTGAATTTGTCCACAGCCAGCTCATAATCATGCAGCACACTAAAATAAATATCACCCCAGTAATAATTGATCTCAGAGATTATCTTTTTTCCCTTATTGTTATTTATTGTCTTATCAAATAATTCAAATGCCTTCTCTGTATTTCCCAGATGGGCTTCGCAGATAGCCATATACATTCTTAGTTCCGGAAGTCTGGTATAATCAACTTCAGTCTCATTAATATTTTCAAATACAGGAAGAGCTTCTTTATAATTCCCAGTTTCCATAAATATATTTCCGATATAAAATAAGGCATCAAGCTGGTATCTTTTGGTTGGTTTTTCCGCAAGCAGATTCCGAAAAGCAAGCTCGGCGCTACGATATTCTCCATTGATGAACACTATTTCAGCGTAGAGGAACATCGCTTTGAGATGAGGTTTTCTTTTCAGGTTAGTGTTCAATAGCTCGAGAATCGTGTTTTTTGCATCGTTATATTTATTTTTCTCAATGTAATAATAAACCAGATCAAAGTATGCCTCTGTTCGAACCTCTTGAAACCTTAAGTTATTGAAGATCGCCGAGAATTGTTTCATGGCTTCATCAAATTCTTTCATTGCAATATAGGTCTTGGTAAGATAGAGTTTTGCGATCGGATAGAGATTATATTTGTTATAATACTTCTCATATTCCTGAAATTTCCGAAGAGCTTTTATGTAGGATTCCTGTTCGTAAAAGCATTGTCCCATCAGCAGGATCGCATCATCGACCCATTTATTTGTCGGATATTCCTGTATGATATAGGCACACTTGCCAATAGATGTTTCGAATTTTGTCTGAATATTTGGTGATAACTTTCCGTTGTTTTTCTCTTTTGCATTCAGTGCTTCTGAGTAGTATTTTCTCGCATTATAAAAGGTATTATAATAGACGCAACTTGTTAGCACAAGAAGAACCGAAAAAATTAAAAGAAATATACGGGTTTTCATTTCGGTATTACTCTAAGCTGCCCACTACTTGCTCTACCTCTTCAAGGATTTCACAAGATTTCACAAGTTCTTTCATTTTTGTGTGGTCGGGATAAAGCGGTCTGTCAATATCGAGGAAATCAACGTATTTTCGGATGACCTCTTTTGCTTTTGTGACCCCGGCTCCGAATTTGTATTCTTCTTCGCGGAAATCAAGTGCCTGTGCAGCAGCCATGAATTCGATACCAAGAATGCCATAAGCATTATCCATAATCTGGAAATTCTTGATCGCTGTGTTCATTCCCATTGAGACGAAATCCTCCTGATCGGCAGCAGCTGGAATAGACTGGATTGATGCGGGGGCAGAGAGAATTTTCTGCTCAACGATCTGCATATCCGCAGTGTATTGGCTCAGCATCAAGCCGGAGAACATACCAGCGCCTTTTGTAAGGAATGCCGGCAGCCCGACACTCAATGCCGGATTGTTCAATCTGTTCATGCGGCGTTCGGACATTACGGAAACCATTGTGATCGCAACGCTTATCATATCCATCGGTAATGAAACAGGTGAGCCCTGGAAATTGGCTCCTGTAAGTTGCAGCTTTCTATCAGGGAAGAAGACTGGGTTATCACCCACGCCGTTGAGTTCGATCTCAACTTGTGAGCGAGCATAGACAATTGCATCATGGGCAGCCCCAATAACCTGCGGAGTAGAGCGCATGGAATAGGCATCCTGCACTTTGCATTTAATTTTTCCCTCTGCAAGATCGCCGCCTTTAACGAGCTTTTGAATTGATTTTGCACAACGGATTGCACCCTTGAATCCACGGACCTCGTGAAGTAGAGGAGTGTAGGGTTTCATATTTGCTTTAAGGGCTTCGAGTGACATTGCTGCTGCAATTTCCGCCTGTTTGAGCCAGCGGTTTGCATCGTAAAGCATAAGAGCGCTCATCGCAGTTAAAAAATTTGAGCCATTGATCGCAGAAAGTCCGTCACGAGCTTTAAGCCCGGGAACAGGTATTCCAGCTCTATCCATAGCTTCTTTACCTTCGAGAAGATCTCCCATATAATATGCTTTTCCTTCTCCGAGAAGAAGAAGAGCGATCTGCGACATTGGAGCAAGGTCTCCAGACGCGCCAACCGAACCTTTCTGGCAGACAAAAGGTGTCACACCTTTATTGAGCATTGCTGCAAGTGTAAGGGGAATTTCAGGACGGCAACCGGAATTTCCTTTGACAAGCACGTTGATTCTCCCTGTCATAGCTCCACGTACATATTCGATAGGAGCAGGATCACCAATCCCTGCAGCGTGATTGTAAACTAAATATCTTTGAAAATCTTCCATTTGTTCATCGCTGAGTACAACTTCGGAAAATTCTCCAATACCAGTATTCACTCCATACATGATCTCGTGAGCTTTTATCTTTTCTTCCAGCATTGCACGGCATGCATTGATGCGTTCGATGCTTTCCTGTGGGATCTCCACTTTTTCATTTTCTCGAGCGATCTTCACGACCTTTTCAATAGTTAAATCATATCCATTCAAAATAATAGCCATGGTGAGCTCCTTTATGTTATAATTCGGTAGTAATTAGTTGGAGTGTTTTTTCTATGTCAATATATGCGACTTTATCGCGATCCCAGAAACTTACTCCTGCGTTACGAAGTTTAGAATAGATGCCATAAGTTATTTTCCCAAAAGTATGTTCAGGAGTGTGATTTTCAAAGTCGGGATCGATGCGCAGTCTCAGATCAAGTGCCTGGCATGCGGTGATATATTCGATAGCGATTACCCTGCGTACGTTTTCCAGGATTTCTCGGAATTGACGGGCAGCAATAGTACCCATGGACACGTGATCTTCAACATCTTCACTTGTAGGAATGGAATCCACGCTCGCAGGATGTGCAAGTACTTTATTTTCAGAAACCAAAGCAGCAGCAGTATATTGCAGGATCATGATCCCGCTTTGTAATCCGGGCTCTGTTGTGAGCATGCTGGGCAGCCCATGACTTAGAAATTGTGAGGTAAGTTTAAAGATCCTTCTTTCAGAAATATTTCCGAGTTCAGCAATAGCAATTTTCAAAAAATCACAAACCTGAGCAATGGGTTCTCCGTGGAAATTTCCACCTGAAAATGCTTTGATTGGTCTTTCTGCTTCGGGAATGATAAGAGGATTATCAGTGACAGCATTTGCTTCGCGCCCAATAATATTCGCAGCAAAATCGAGTGTTTCTTTGATCGGACCCACCACCTGCGGAAAACATCGCAGAGAATAGCTATCCTGAACTTCCGATTTTCTTGAGTCAATCAGCTCACTGCCTTTGATATATCCCATAACTTTTTTTGCTATCTCAATCTGACCTTTTTGCCTGCGCAGTTCATGTATTTTTGGTTGGAACGCATCGGATACACCGCGTAATCCTTCAAGAGATGCAGTAAATATCTTAATTGCATTTTCAAGAAGCACCCGTGCATCCACAAGTGCCAGTGCAGCGATCGCAGTCATAACATTAGTGCCGTTATTAAGTGCGAGCCCTTCTTTAGCATCGAGCACTACACGCTCGATACCTGCATCACGCATGGCTTTCAGCCCCGAAATAGTCTTAATGGAATAGTTGTCACGGTCGGTATTTTCTTCAATAATTACCCGTCCACTGTACTCCTCCAATTCCTGATCTTCACCTCTGGAGAGCACAAGGATTATGTGTGAAATTGGTGCCAGATCGCCACTTGCGCCAACGGAACCCTGAGCTGGCACGGCAGGATGAACTCCTTTGTTCAACATTTCTATAAGTGTTTCAAGAGTTTTCAGTTTGATGCCGGAGTATCCGCTTGAGAGTGAATTGATTCTGAGCAGCATGCTTGCTCTCACGACTTTGACCGGAAGATAATTTCCCACACCTGTGGAGTGGCTGATGATCAAATTTCGTTGAAGTTCTTTTAGTTTTTCAGGAGCAATACGTTTATCTTTGAAAGCGCCAAAACCTGTATTTACACCATATACAACATAGTTTTTCTTTATAATTTCATCAATGCAATTACGGCATTTTTGGATTTTCTTTTTCGACTCTTGAGTAAGAGCAACCTTGGCTTTTTGTTCAGCTACTGTGTAAATCTGCTCAAGAGTTAACGAAGTGCCGTCTAAGTAAATCGTGTCCATGTCAGAAGCGTTTCTCAAGGGAGAGTGTAAATCTCTGAAGCATGTGGTTATAACCGCAATTCAGGGAAACAGTATTTTGCTTCGTAATTCCTTTATTGTAGCGATGCACAGACTGCACTGCTTTGACCATGCTCACAAGCCGGTTTACAAGCATTCCCGCAATAGTAAATTTTGAGATTATCTTATATTTATTTTTCTCACGCCGAAGTTCACCATAACGGTACCAGACATCTGTAGAACCCCAATCCCATTCTTCATCTCCGACATATAGGTACTCAGCAAGGAATTGATCGAATTCTTCTTGTGTCCAATCACCATAATCCTTACCATTCCGCGCATAAAGACGGACCTGATTATTGTATTCATCACTTGTGTAATAATCTTGAAGAAGTGTGTAATACTGATAATTGGCATCGGTGATCTGGGTTCCTGAATAAGCTTCGGCATATTTTTTATAATCATTTTCAGCCCATTTTGCCTGTTGCAAAAAACCGAAATATCCAAGCCAGAGTAAGGTCTCAGTTGCAAGACTGGCAACCCCGGATGCTGTATTTTTTGCGTAGAGTTCACCTGTTCCGGGAATAGCAAAGGACATCAGCGCAGCCAGTGCTTTTGATTTGGGCTTATCTGCCTGAAGGATTGAGGTGCTGACTAATATGAGAACAAGTGCGATGGTTAATAATTTATATTTCATTTTGTGATTCCAATCTTAACTAATTCGCTTTTTCCGCCAACCTTGACCATCGCGAAGTATACGCCGGATGAAACATTGTCAATGGGCCACACATATTCATTATTTATATAAGCAGTTATCTGCTGTTCATCGCTGAATAGAATGTCCGCATTGAGGTTATAGATCTTTATTGAGGAAGCTACATCCTGGTTTGACCGTATTCTTATCCTAACCTGTCCTGATTCTGCTGGATTAGGATAAGTAAGAATAGTGAAAGTTGCAGTCGAATCAGGGTCTCCTTCCGAGAGGGCTGTGACACAGGCAGTTCTTCGTGGTCCGTTTTTATAACCATTCCAGTACACTTCCGTAGAAGAATTTTCAGAAGGAGTGAAGGAATACATCTGAATGAGAGAGTCGGAGATCGGCAAATACAACATTGAGGATGTTTCATTCTGCGAGATCAAAGGAGATGCCAGTGCCAGACCGTTTGCAAAACTATACATGTTTTGAATGGTGCAGTTGTTGTCAATCGCCTGAGTCCAGTTCGAGGAAGTGGGCAGATAGAGAGAAATATTTTCAGCCAGGTAGTCCTGCCCGATTATCGGTGAAACAGATTTTGAATAGGACACATCATAAGGCATAATAGGTGTTTTATTTAAAAATGAACCATTTGGCTGAAGGATGAACATCATATTGTCCGCAGTAAAGACAACATCATGAATGCCGTCATCATTCACATCTCCAAGAGAAATGTTGGAAAAGTTTGCAACAGGATAGGTGGCAGAGTCAAATATCTGAGTAACAATGCCGTCAGCAATGACATATATAGAACCGAAATTATCCTGAATATAAATTCTTTGCTGATGAACAAAGTCTTTCATCACGCTCTCGATAAGCGGATAGTGATTTCCGATTTGAGTTCGTATAGGATATTCTTCAAGCAGTGTTAATGCGGTGTCATAAATAGCAACAGTATTATCATGTGTAAGTGCAATAAGCTCATGAATGATCGGGTCAAAAGCAATTTTCTCGATGTGTGTATTTTCCTGAGCAACCACAGATGGAGTATCTCCATCAAATCTTACTTTCCTCAAACCAAGATCAGTCGGAACGATAATATCATTTTCAGAAACCTGAATTGGTGAATCGGTTATCCATCTATCAAGTTTTATGCCGGAAGCCGTTATTGGCGGATTGTTCATGATGTCATATCGTATAAAAGCAAGAGAATCTTCAAGAGATACGATTATATATTCCTTTTGTGCAAACTCTGCAAGAGAGAGAGGTTGTGTGATAGGTTTAGAAAAAGCAATTAAGGTATCTCCAAATAGTTCTTCTTCATAAAATACTAACAAAGAATCTGATGCAATTGCGATAACATGAGTATCGAATATGTCATTTTTATAAACAATCAATTCATGTTCGGGATTGAATTTCTGCACGGGTTTGTAGGATGTAATTTCATTATAGGTTTGATACTGAAAAGCAAAGGTCATCTCGACACCATAATTGCTTATATCAGTTATCTCGAGCAGAGAATTTATACTCTCGTTGCTAAATGAGTTCGGTCGTGTGTTTGGCGCAAGTTTATAGTTATGATATCTGTTCGTGTCTCCAGGTGTCCATGTGCCGGGTTTCGTTTTGAAAAAGGATTCGTAACAAGTGCCACGAGCAAAATTGGAGTATGGATTTCCAATGTCCTCGATGCCGTCTGCTTCGACAAGTTTCACCCCGCGACGTGAGGATTTTGCATTCACCATATTCGCATCAAAGCGGTTATACCAATCATCATCGACCCAAACGAGCTCATCATAGATCACATAATCATCGATATGCCAGATGCACAATCCACCGTTCGTTTCAGCTTCAAGATATGTGTCATACGTTGGAAGGAAATAATCGAATTCATAGTTATTTCGTTCAGTCACGGGATTCATTGGATAAAGGGGTACCCGACCTGTGATATCATCTACTTTGATGACCGGAGCTCCTTGGTTATCCAACTCGACTTCCCGGTTTTCAATCAGGAAGTATTCCTTATTATTAATAGGAATTTTTACAAATTGAGGAAGAAGAGCATCTGGTAATTCGGCAGCAGTGACAGTGATTTCCGATGGTGAGTCCACAGTGATAAATTTTCCTGATTCTTCTAACTCTTTACCCCAGATCAAAATACGGGACCACGCCGAAGGAAGTGTCGGGAGCACAGCTTCGATCACAAGAGAATCCGGGGGAGTTTGCATGGTGTCTATCAGAACTGCGGAGCCAAAACCACCGCTGTCCATGATATCCCAATAGCCAACTGCGGGAAACATGTTTGATGTATTATACAAGTCCACAAAACCAAGTCCATGACCGAATTCATGAAACACTTCAGCATTAATGGAACCGAATCCGTAGATGAAGTGGTTCTTTTTGTGGAAATCCTGAGAGATAGTTTCGGGACAGTTAGCACCTTGTTTCACAAAATGAGTGCTGTCATTCACTGCAATAGAATCATCTCTGAGATGAAAAAAGCAGGATGGAATATCATTGGGTGTGTCATGGAAGACATCGTGCTGCCAGTCCGAGCCAGCATGGAATATCATAATATTATTATATTCTGAAAATATAATGTCTGGAGTGAGTACAAATTCTGTTGTATCCGCGGTGGTAATCGCATCTTTGAAATACTGAATAAGTCTATCCGATTTCAGATCAGAATCTTCTGTTTCTGGCCAGTAATATGCCATATGCTGCGGCATTTGATATGCAGTGTCAGCGTGATGGGGGAATATCTTATAATGGAAATTTTTCTCCTGAAGAGGATTGAAGGTGTTCAACTCGCCAAGACTTGCAGTCTGGTAGTAGTACTGCATTGCTTTCACAGTTTGATGAAAGAAGGTCGAGTCATGAGGGGGAGAACCGATAGTGCTTATCGAATCCATTACACCATCCACCTCAAAATAGTCCCAGTGCCCGAAATCGAATGTGCCGTTCCCTGTTGTACTCGGATCATCATCAGGAATGAAATCAACAAGTATGACCAGCAGATTCACTCCTTCAAAACCATCTTTAGTAGGACTTGAGAATTTATCAGACAATCCCTGAGTAGAGTATATTTTTTGATGTACTTCTGAAGGAAGTTTTTTCAGTTTCTCATATCTTTTCTGCACTTCCTGAGCCGGCAGTTTTTTGAATTTGTAGGAAGGAGATTTGGCATTAAGGAAGAGAGGGAGAGCGAGAAAAAGAAATATATATGTGAGAATTTTTGAAATTTTCATACGTAACGCTCCACTATTATTTCTACTCTGTGATGTAGAATCAATTTATTATTTATATAGGTTTTCCTTAGTTTAGAATGTAACACCTAATGAGAAGGTCTTATTATTAGTGGTCAACTCACCTGCAGGTTGAAGGGCAAAGTCGAAATAGAGCTCTTTTCCTTTTGAGAATGCATAACTGATACCACCACCGAAAGAAACACCCTTAATGTGCCCAGCGACATCATTTACATAGCCAACACGGAGAGAGATAAGGTTGTAGTACTTGTACTCAACGCCGATATTCTCGATCATTGCATCGAGCTCGTCTTTGAAATCGTCATCAGTCCAAGAGGTGAAAATACGTTTCCAGAGCGGGTCATTATTGACCATCATTTTATTGATGTCACCAGTAACAGTGAGTTTATTGTATTTGTCATCAAGAATTCTATAGGAAAGACCCAACTTGAGATTGAGCGGCATGGGCTGTTTTGATTCTGTGTTTTGGTAGCTCATATCAAAACCGAAATTTTGAATATTTACACCAAAGTCGAGTTTGGGGATAAAGAAATTCTTTTTGAGAAGTCCAAGGTCAACAACAAAGCTGTAACCTATTCCTGCAGCAGTCATACCAACTCCTTCGATAAGTGGTGCCAGATTACTGATAACACCCTTTAGATTGATACCAATACCAAGTTCGTCATTCAGGGTCGTTCCGTAAGAACCGCCTACAGCAATTTCATAACTATTAAAGCTGCCACGATACTCTCCGTCAGTATCATAAGCTTCCTGTTCGCCATAGGTCATGTAGGTAATGTTCAGTCCAATAGTCCCGATGCCTTCGAAATACTGGGAATATCCGAGATATTCATAGTACATGTCATCGAGGATATCACCAAACCAGTTAGAGTGCATGAGACCGAGTTCGGAATTATCCTGGAAGGCAATCCCACCAGGATTCCACCAGGAAGCGAAACCGCCTTCTGCAATAGAAACATAGGAATGCCCCAAACCATTTGGACGTGAACCGGGTTCAATAAGAAGGAAAATACATGTTGCTTCTGAACCTGCAAAAGCAAACTGAGTAAAAGTTACTGTAAAAATAACGATTAAAAGAAGCGAGATACTGAGTTTATTTTTTATTTTCATATTAAAAACTCCTTTTCATATTTTGAAATTTCATGGGAAAATACCTCAAAACGCGGTAGATACGTGCGAGGTGCACGAGTTATGTTATTACCTAACAAATAACAATATATGTCACTCCTTGTAATTTTTTTTCTGGTGCCGAAGGCCGGACTCGAACCGGCACGAACCAAGGTTCGCTGGATTTTGAGTCCAGTGCGTCTGCCAATTTCGCCACTTCGGCATAGCTAAAAGCTAAGGTGGTCATAATTGATGTCAATTTTTTTCTATCTGTCCAGTTCGTTATCAATTGGTTTTAAACTGTCTTCATCAGTGCCCGTTTTTGCTTTGAACAATTCAAGCTTCAGGCGTAATAATGCAGCAGCTTCAACATCAGTTTCATTCTCAATCATTATTTGATATATATAGACGAGCTCAGTGTTCAGCCCAAGTTCCTCGTAGATTCGAGCAAGAAGTTGATAATACTCATTTTTCTCTTCTTGTGGAGCAGTTTCAATAATATAGTTCAACGTGTCAATGGCTTGAAGAAATTGATGATTTGCTACCAGCCCGTCTATGAACAATTCATATGAATCCGATTTCAACTTTGAATCTGGGAATCGATTGAGGAGAGCAATAGTCGTTTCAATAGTCTTTTCCCAATTGTTTTGTGATTTATATACAATAGAAAGATTATAATATACAGAATCAAGCCATGTACAGTGAGGATAAGTTTCAATTAGAAAAGTATATTCATTTATTGCTTCATCATAGTTATGAACTGTTACATCATAGTTGGCAAGTTCGAATTGAAGCCTTGGCACCTTTGAACTCTTTGGATATTTTTTTATGAACTGAGTATATATCTCGGTAGAATTACTATAAAGTCCAAGATAATAATTACATTTTTCAATCTGAAGAAACGCATGATCTTTGTCTTTTAAAGGGCTATTAAAATAGATAAATTGTGTGTAATATAATTTAGCTTTTTTATAATCTTTTTGAGAAAAATATATATTTCCTATTTCCCTTAAAGACAAAATTCCATAATCATCAAGAGGGTAATCTTTGTAATTTTTTTCCAATACTGAGATCGCAGTATTCATACTATCCAGAGCAACATAGGATTTACCGATCACATACATTGCTTCGGCAACAAAAAGCCCATTCGGATTGTCACGAGCATACTCCTGTAGCCCTTTAATTGACTGACCATACAGTTTATTGTCAAAATCCAATTTGCCAGTGAAGAATACGATCAGCGAATCTTGATTTTGTCCTTCTTTGTCCACTACAGAATTTAACTCTAACTGAGCATGCAGGGAGGCGGTTGATAAAAGAAAAACCAGGATAATTAAGATTTTTTTCATGAAATCAATCGAGCTTTACAGATACTATTTTTGAAACACCATCTTCTTCCATTGTAATGCCATACAGATAGTCAACAGCTTCGATAGTTCGTTTATTGTGTGTAATGATAAGAAATTGTGTGTCGATTGAAAACTTATTTACCAGTTTGAGGAATCTGCCAACGTTAGAATCATCAAGTGGTGCATCGATTTCATCGAGGATGCAGAAAGGGCTGGGTTTTACAAGATAAATAGAGAATAGGAGTGCTATTGCAGTAAGGGCTTTTTCTCCGCTGGACAGCAGGCTGATATTTGTGATCTTTTTTCCTTTCGGATTAGAATATATCTCAATTTTTGAGTTAAGGGAATCTGAAGGATTTGCCAGCTTGAGTACTCCTTTACCACCGTTAAAGATTTCTTTGTAGATCTTATCAAAATTCTTCTGAATGATGGTGAAAGTATTCATGAACATTTTTTCGGCAGTTTCATTGAGTTGAGAGATCGCTTCCTGCAGATTGGTTTTAGAATCAACCAGGTCTTTTTTCTGCTCATTAAGGAATTCCAAACGCTTTTTTTGCGTTTCATAATCATTAATTGCAGCTAGGTTTATAGGTCCCAGGTTTTCGAGACGTTTCTCCTGTTTTTCTCTGTCTGTTTGCAGCTCATTCGGACTAAGTTCTCCATAATCTTCTGCTGCATCGTGAGAAAGGTCATGGTGATAATGCTGTATCACATCCTCTTTCAGGTGCTCGATCTTCAGTTTTGTTTCCTGGATTTTGAGCTCGATCTCGTTCTTATCTCTGGAGAATACCTCCTTTTTAAATTCAAAGTCATGCAGTTTCATCTTGAGCGTATCGAGTTCTTTTCTCAGTTCGTGGAATTCGTTCTCAATACTCACATTTTTATCTTTGAAAGTATGGAGTTCATCCACTTTTTTCTTAAATGAAATCTCTAATTTCTCAGTTTCTTTCTGCAGGTTTTCAATTTCTTTTTTCAAAGGTTCGATCGAATTCTGTAATTTTTCAAGCTCCTGTTCATTAGCAAGGGTGGTTTCATTGATTCGAATAATATTTTGATTTATATAAATGATATCTTTATCGAGCTTGGTGATTTCAATTTTTTGATCATTGACCAATTCTTCAAAGCGGTATTGCTCTTTGCGGGTTGTTTTCAGTGTTGTTTGAACAGATTCCAGCTTTTGCTGAAGTGCTTTCTCTTCATGTTTCGGGATTTCATCAAGTTTCACTTCAACTGATCTTAAACCCTTTATAACCTCAGATTGTTGAGTTTCTATCCCGGCGAATTGCTGCTTATTATCTCTGACAAGCTCCTGGAAATTATCTTTCTGGATAGTGATATTGATGAGCTGTTTTTGCTCTTTTTCGAGAACGTCGGATGTACTAGTAATGTCCTTTGCTAGAATTTTTATTTGTTCAGCAATCTCTGACTTTTTCGTGGTGATTTCTTCGATTGAGTGTAGAATTTGTGCATGTTCACTTTGTAAATCGGATATATTTTTATCAATTTTGTCCAGTTCAGCTTTGCGGCTGAGAAGACCCTTAGAGGAGGTGTCGATCCAGTGCGTGGTCACTACTCCGCGATTGGAGTATATTTCACCGTCTTTTGTGATAAAATGGAGAATGTGATCATCATTTTGAAGTTGGGAAATTAGAGAAAGCGCGATATTACGATTCTCAACAATATAATAATTCTCAAGTATTTTATGATGCACGATTTCATTCTTAAGAGTGAGTATCTCTGCAAGGGGAGTGGCATTTTCAATCTTGGTGATCTGTGTATTTTTTTCATAGTCAGTTTTTTTGATAATGAGCTGTGAGGTAAGCTTCTCTTTTTGTAAAAAGGAGATGATATCTTGAATGTCCCGCTCTTCACAAATTGCAGACAGAAGTATGTTTCGTAGTGCTTGCTCAACAAGTCCAACATACTCTTCCTTTACCGAAATATTCTCTGCGAAAGTAGTAAGTTTTTTATCTCTGAATTTTTCCAAAAGAGCTTTTGTTCCATCAGAATATCCGGCAAAATTTCTTTCCCATTCTATAAGCTGCTGTTTTTCATTTTCATGAGTTTTTATTTGGAGAAGAAAATCATGAGATTCATCAAGCAGTTTTTGCTCTTTCTCTTTGATATTTTCAGTACTTTTTTCAAGAGATATCTTTTTTTCACGAAGTTTCTGAAGTATTAGTGTACTTTGCGCTTGTTTCTTTTCATGCTCAGTTACAAGTTCGCAGAATTTTTCATACTTGTTTTGATAATCCTCAATTTTATCTGTAATACGGTTGACCTGTTCTGTGATCAAACGCTGCCGGGTTTCCAGCTCATTTTTTTCATTTAGTATTTTTTGTTTTTTGGATTGGAATTCATTGATTTTATGATAAATCTCATCATTTTCTTGATAAAGAGCACCGACCTTTTCTTTGATCTCAGCGAGTTTTTTTTCTAATTTTTCTGCCTGTTCCTTTTGGAGAGAAAGAGTCTCTTTTGTGTCTTCGAGTTTTTTATGTTCTTTTTCAAGGACATCCGAACCGGATTCTTTTTGCAGGTCTATTACTTTTATGCGCTCGTGGTTGTCCTCGAGTTTATTTTTGTTATTTGTGATCTGTTGTTTGTTGAGAAGGATTTGCTTTTCAAAAGAATTTATCACATTTTCGATCTCACGCTGCTTTGCCTGTTCTCTTTTCAGCTTGTCTTCAATTGCAAGATGTTCCCGTTCTTTTTTTGTGGTTTCAGCGTTGCATTGAGCCAGTTCTTTGCTGTTCTGTGTAATTTTCTTTTCAAGCTCGATGAACTTTTCATTCATCGGAGCGAGCTGCTTATGCATTGTGAAAAACTCGATCCCGGCAACCTGTATCTTGATCGTATTTATCGCTTTATTGATGTTTTGGTACCGTTTAGCTTTTCCAACTTGATGCCTAAGTGAACCAACCTGGTATTTGACTTCAGAAATAATATCATCGAGACGTACAAGGTCATTTTCCACAGAGTTCAGTTTGTTCTCACATGTGCGCTGACTCTGGTTATACTTCATTATGCCGGCAGCTTCTTCAAATAAATATCGTTTGTCTTCATCAGAGCTGTTTAGCAGATCATCGATCATTTTTTGTTCCATAAAGGAATAAGCTCTGCGTCCCATGCCCGTGTCATAAAAGAGATTAAAGATATCTTTCAAGCGGCAGGACTGTCCGTTGATCTTATACTCGCTTTCGCCATCAACATAGAGCTTTCGTGTTATCTTGACCTCTTTATATTCAACAGGAAGGATATTTTTGTCATTTTCAATAATTATTGAGACTTCTGTAAAACTGTGTGCACTTCGCTTTCGTGTTCCTTTAAAGATAACATCACGCATTGTTCCGCCGCGGAGTCTTCGTGCATTCTGTTCTCCCAAAACCCAGTGGATCGCATCGGAAATATTTGATTTTCCACATCCGTTAGGACCGACAATGCCCGTCAACCCCTTTGAAAAACTAAGTTTTATTGGCTCACCAAAGGATTTGAATCCGACAATTTCAAGTTGAGATAATTTCAATGAAACTCCTTATCAAAAATTTAAAATCCTGTTTCCAGTCCAAAATGAACCGTGCCCTGCAAAGGATTTGTCCAGGTTCCGTCCTGATAGCCGATCCCATAATCTATCTTGATAATACCGATTTTGCTTTTAAGACGAACACCCAAACCAACTCCGATCAAGCTTTTATATTCTTTACAATAGCCGTAATCAACAAATACAAACGCACGCGAATCACGTGATAGCAGGTATCTGTATTCAAAACTGATGATACCGAATTTTGCAGCTATGAATTGATTGTCAACAAATCCCCTTAAGCTTTCATAACCTCCAAAGGAAAACTTATCATAAGTTGAAAGGGTGTCATTTTTTGTAAAAATGAGTTTGGTGAGCCCTTTTAAATAAAATACATTATAGTAATTCAAGGGGATTATGACTTCTATCTCTTCAGAAATGAGCTGATCGTAGGATTTTTTCGAGCTCCATCGTATCGTATAGTTAGTTGAATTTTTATATCCTTTTCTCGGATTGATCGGATACTCGAGTTTGTTGATTTCGAGCATTGCTCCCACACCATTTCTGTCTATGCTGACTGTGTCTTCAATAGAGCTGCTGGAAGTATATTGTAACCCGATCCTGCTGTAATTTTTCATAGTGAAAAAGGATGCGATCCGAAGATCGGTATTGACATAGGTTGTATCCACAGTCTTTCTTCGGAGGGAGCCCTCTGCTGAAATCTGTTGAGCAAGAATAAATGGTTCGCGGTAAGATATATAAAATTCTGACGATTTAGAAGTCAGCTTATTCCATTTGAGCTGTACTTCTCTATCGGTTCCAAGAATATTAAGAAATGAAAAATCAATAAATCCGGTGAGACGTTCTATAAATGGAATGTCTTCCTTTGAAGAAGCCAACCCGAGCACGCCCTGAAAATGGTTCATACTCTTTTCTTTGATGATGACCATTATCTGCCAGTTATTTACGGGTATGATCTCAACTGATTCAATATATTTTTTTTGAAGCAGATTCTGCCTTGCGCGTACTATTTTCCTGGAATCATATATCTCATTCTCCTGAAAATTTAGAAGCAGCTCAAGAGTTTTTTCCTGTGTAACCGTATTCCCCTTAAAGATAATATCCGAAATTCGCACAAACTCGTTTTCCCGGATGTCGTAATTGAGGAAAAGAGAATCCTCTACAATTCTCAAGCTATCCAGAATAACCTCACAGAATGGATAACCCTTTTCGGAATATGTGGTAGTGATCATCATCATGTCACTGTTTGCTTTTTGGATGGAGAAGGGGGAATTCTTGTGCATGGAAAGGTAGGTTTTGAGTTTTTCCTGAGAAAAATATTTATTGCCATTGAACGTGATCTTTTTAATAAGAAGTCGCTGTCCCTCGTCAATGTTCAGCTTGATCGAAACACCTTTTCCATCATAGGAGGGTATTACTTCAGGTGGTGAAAGCTTTGTGAGATAAAACCCGCGAGAGAAGTAGAGTTGAAGGATATTATGGATGTTTTGGTTTAGCGTCTCATATGAAAATTTTTCTCCGGGCTGAAGATCAAGAACTCGTATGATCTCGATATCAGTAAAATGAGAATTGCCGGAAACTTCAATCGTTTTGATGGTCAAGTCATCGGCGCACAGGCTGGATTCCCCAATAATAAGAATAATGCTTATAATGATAAGAGTAAATATTGTCTTTTGAATTTTTTTTCGCATTGGATATTTAACAATTACATGCAATAAAAGATAATGGGAAAAGTAAGTGCAGAATAGTATCCATCTTTTTCTTAGCTTTTCCTGTTTCCATGTTGAATTTATTCAAAACCGATGTCATTCCTCCCGATGAATTGGGAATCCAGTCTTTTATTATTTACTACATTACAGATAATACCTAAAAATTGATTCTGGATTCCCGCGTTCGCGAGAATGACAGTGTGGGGTGAGTATTATAGAGGTGCCTACAAATAGGGTATTCATAAACAGTGATTCCTTTTATTTTTGTCTTTATAAGTATTGCTGTGCAGTTTTTGCAGGATAATGATTTTTTCATAGGTTTAAAAGTATTGAACTATTTTATATTTATTTTTAAATCATTTTTTGAATAACCAAAAACTGAAATGGTTTTATAGCATAAATCTACAATACTATTTGCACTAAGATTTGTTTCAACATAAATATTGGTATTGTTAATTTTTTGTGGGTTTCGCAGTTCATTTGCATTTTTAGTAAAATAAGGTCTTTTGCGACCCACGAGTGATAAAACATTATCAAATTCTTTTTTATGATGGATTACTAGAATCTGGCATAATTTAATTAGAAGAATTATCCAAAATCGAACTTCATATTCATTATTTTTAAATATAAAAGATGAAATTGATTTTCCCGCATAACTAATACCTGCTTTGGGAAATTTCATCGGTATGTTTTTTCTTTTAGGGTAAAAAACAGGTTTAGTCTCTTGTAATTCTGATATAATTAAATTACTTTTATTTTTTGTTAGAAAATTTTCTATCTGTTCATTACTTGCTTTATATCCACAAATTTTCTCTGTAGTTTCATTTAATAAATCAACAAGCAAGTCATCAGGTTCAGAAATTATTTTATTCCAGGCTTTTTTAATAGTTGATTGAACAATGTTTTTCTTTTTCTGGCTTGTGTAAATTGCTTCTGCATTTATTATTGCCTGGCCGGATGAAACATTTTCTTTTGAAAGGAAATCAATAAATTTATCAGCAACATTCTCAGATTCTTGCTGGAGTATGTCTATTGAATAGAACTTTCTTTGTTCCCAGCTTCCTTCATTTAGCGGAAGATAAAACCACCATGTAATTCCATTTGTAAGAACAGCCAATTTGACTCCTTCCTGAAAGGAATAATTAAGCAACTGTTCTTGATGATTTTCTAAATCTTCACTAATTTTTTTTACTTCTATGAAAACCTTGTTGCTACTATTAATTCTCAAAGAATAATCAACTCTTTGAGAACCAACTGAATATTCTGGAGTTATTTCAGAAATATTAAAAGTATTCCAACCGAGTAAATTTAGCAATCTTAGTACAATCGCTTGTTTTGTAGCAGCTTCATCAAATGTTTCAATACTTCTATCAAATTTTAAACTTTCAGTAAATGATATTATTTTGTCTTTCATCCTTCCTCCAAATTTAAATAAAAAATTTCATTTTTCAATCAACAAAGCCAAATCGGCATATAAACAATTTTATCTTCTTGCATAAATTTTCCATCATATAAAACATAACCCTTTTTGATTTCCTGGTATTCAAAAATAAATTCTTTTAGATTATTTATATTTACTTTTTTAGATTTCACTTCAATTGGAATCAATTCAGTTCCTTTTTCAATAATGAAGTCAATTTCTTTATTGCTTTTAGTTCGCCAGAAATGGAATTTTGAGCCAAAATCTACTTTTTTAGATAATTGACAAAAGACAAAATTTTCAAGAATTGCTCCTTTATCATTTCGTTCATTAAGAGGTTGAAATTGTTGAAGTAAGAAGTTTCTCAATCCAATATCTATGAAATATATTTTAGACATTTTCTTTATTTCATTAATCTTATTACTATGGAAAGGTGGAATTGTGCCAATAATAAAAGTACTTTCCAATATTTTAATATATTTCTGACAAAAGTAATGGGATAATTTCACATCATTACTTATATTATTTATATTCATTAAAGAACCGCAAGAAAGTGCCAATCGTTTTACTAATTTATTGAAACCAACAATATCTTCAATTAGGTTCAGATTTTGAATATCCTTTGTAAGATATGTATTTGTAATCTCATCTAAAAATGCAAGTTTCTTTTTCTTTGAATTAGCGAGAACAACTTCAGGATACCCGCCGAATATAAGAAACTCATCAAACAGCATTCTTAATTCCTTATGATGTGTAGATAGGGGGTCGTTTTCAATGGTTTGAAAGTCTTCTGAAACTAATTTACTCCAGTCGTCATACCCTTTAAAAAGGAGGAATTCGGGAAAGTTAAGTGGATATAGATGAAAAACAAATTTTCTTCCAACAAGAGAATCACTGAATTGTAATTTTATTTGAGCAATTGATGAACCGCTTAAGATTAGTTTAAAACTATCTGAATGGTGGTCAACCATAATCTTGATAAATGATGCAAAATCTTTAAGATATTGAATTTCATCAATCATAATAACATTTTTTTGATTGATATTACCACCCGACTGAATGAAATATTTTATAAAATAATCTGTACCTTGCAAAAATGCTTCTCTGTCAGAAATTCGTTCAAGATCATAATAGTATATTGGATTATTTGAAATGGATTGTTTTAATAGTTTGAGAAGTGTTGTTTTTCCCGACCTTCTGGGACCTAAAATGAATATAGCTTGAGGTTCATCGAGAAATGGTTCTATCTCTTTTTCTAAATTTCTATTAAACATAATTTATCCCGATATTATTTTTATTTAGCGCATGTTCGCCAATTACAGTTTAGAGATATATTTTAAACATATTAAAAATTGTCAAGAATATTTTTAAATATATTTAAAAAAGGTCATAACTTTTTTGAAATACATTTGAAAAAAGTTTACACTATTCCTAACAATTTGCAGAGCAAATCTGCAATTTATAATTCAAACAGTCATTACAATCTTTTATAATTTTAATACTTATACAACACCGTGAAATCAAAATTAACTTTATCCTCAGCAGGAACTTTCACCTGAAATTCTACTGTATAGGCATCTTTCTTAGTATAGGAAATATCCGATTTCGTGATCGTCCAGTTTGTGCCGAGACTTCGTGTTACTTCGATGGAAACCGGTTCTTTCTTTTGATTGCGGATCTCACACTCGTATTTTTCCTCGCGGGATTTCTGACTTGGTCGATTGCTCTCTGCGAGAATGCATTCACCCTTAATGTCAAAGGCAGTGCCAATTGTGATCTCAACCTCTTCATTTCTTGGAGTATGCTCGATGTGATCCTCACCTACAAATTCAGCAGCGTCATTATCCTGGGTCTTAAAGATGCGTAATTTCCCCATTGGCAGGGGAATGCCAAGACCCGATTTGTCATCATTTTTAAAGCCGATAAGCACTGAAATATCATTTCCATAATTTGTATTGTAGCGATATATCTTTGTAACATTCACATCGGTCGGATCAAAGAGCGAGAGCTGTTTCTGCTGATTGTTATTAATATTCACAGTTTTGTTTTCCAGAGTATAAAGATGATATTCGAAGAATTCCTTTTCTGTGATCTGAGGTTGTTCATAGTCGAGGAAACCATCTGCTTTCATAGCCATTTCACGTTGCATGGTTGGAGATACCGGGGCTAAATTTACATCACCAGCCATCAGTTTAAGCGTTACATCCTTGAATGCTTTTCCGGAATTATTCTTGAGAGAGATCCATGATGATAGATTAAGATGTTCGTCATCATTATCGAGTATGCCTACGTACTGTGCATCCCATGAAATATTATTGGTAATGTAGCTCAGCTTACAGGGTGTATCACCTGATTTATTGGAAAGCAACTCCCAGTTCAATGTAGGTTTTGTGAAGAAGTTCTCAGGCATCTTTTCAAGATCGATATTCTGCACTTCATCCCGATTGACCATATTTATCCCACCGTTCGAGTTCTGGATGACAATTGTGTCATAATCAAAAGATTTCAATATACCAGAAAACATTTCACCACTTATTGTAATTAGAGTGATAGTCTTATCGAGATATTTATCGAGTATTTTATTTGTATTCGCCAGGTCATACTCGAAATTTTGAAGCGTGATGACCACTGTATCAGAAGATTTAACCGGCTCAAGATGAACCGACGTTGGTTGTATCGCTGCCGGAATGTCATCAAAACTATACAGGTTCAAACCCTTTTGCAGTACGATTGAAAGTTCACTTCGCACTGTGGCAAAATTCTGATTGTACACGGTCATATCTGTTGCATACAATACGGCTGTACAGAAAATAAGAGTTCCAATTAAGGTAATGATATATTTTTTCATTATTCCTCACTTTCTTGTAAAATTTGTTTTATTTTTGATACGATCATATCGATTGCGATCCTGTTCATGCCACCTTCGGGGACAATGATATCGGCATATTTTTTTGAAGGTTCCACGAACTCAAGATGCATTGGTCGTACGGTTTTCATATATTGATTGTACACGGATTCAAAGTTGCGTCCCCGGTCTTTAATATCTCGTTTGATCCTTCTCAATATTCGCACATCAGCATCGGTATCGACAAAGATTTTGATGTCCAGAAGATTACGCAGTTCTTTGTTTTCAAATACGAGAATTCCTTCAAGCATAATCACTTTGTGGGGTGAGATGGGAATTGTCTCTTTTTTTCTCAGATGTGTTGTGAAGTCATACTGCGGTAAATTGATAGGGACATTGTTCTTAAGATTATTAAGATGCTTAATAAGAAGCGATGTGTCAAAGGCATCAGGATGGTCAAAATTGACTTTTTTTCGTTCATCGAAACTCAAGTCCTTATAAGATTTATAATATGCATCCTGCTTGATGATGAGTACATTCGGCTCATTGAGTTCTTCAATAATCCTTTCAGCCAGGGTCGTTTTTCCCGAACCTGTACCGCCTGCGATTCCTATAATAATGTTTTTGCTCATAGTACCTTCATGTTTGAATTTTGTGAGAGTATTTTGTCAATTTTCGAGTTATTTTCTATCACCATGCGGATGTGCCGTTTTGTATGCTTCTTTTAATTTTTGCATGGAAGTATGCGTATATACTTCTGTTGATGTCAAGCTGCTGTGACCGAGAAGTTCCTGCACAGAGCGTAGATCAGCGCCATGATTAAGCAGGTGTGTTGCAAAAGTGTGACGAAGAGTATGAGGACTGTAATTTTTTGATTTTTCAATCACTTTCAGATATTTATTCACTATATATCTGAGCTCGTCAGCGGTAAGAGAATTTCCGTTTTTAGATACAAAAACTTCGGGGACATCCATGCTTTTAATAAAAGAATTACGAATTTTCAGGTATTTTTCAAGAGCAGTAATTGCATAACTTCCCATGGGAATGATCCTTGTTTTGGAGCGTTTACCAAGCACTTTGATCTGATTTTGTCGGAAATCCACATCTTTGATCTTAAGACCGGCAAGTTCCCCGATACGAATGCCTGTACTGTAAAGCAGTTCGAGAATAGCGAGATTCCGAATCCCAAACGCATCTTCCTGATCGGGAATTTGCAGAACAAAGCGCATGTCATCTTCCGTAAGAAAAGTAGCAGCATATTTTTCAAATTTGGGAATCTTGATTTCTATGAGAGGATTATGCGTTGTATAATCATTCTGTATCATGTAGGAAAAAAATGCCCTGATCGAAATGACCTTCCTTGCAAGAGTTCTGTTGCCGTCCTTTTGCTCGCTGAGATGCTGAAGAAAATCACGGAACATGGATTTATTTATCTCTTCGATGCTGACATTCTCATCAGGGAAAAATTTTTTAATAAAATCAAAAAATTGTTCAACATCCCCGAGATATGCACGAAGAGTGTGCTTCGAGTAATTTTGAGAAACTAGGTATTCTCTGTATTTTTTAATTAACTTTTCCATGTGATGGGTATTGCATAGGGGATTGGGTCAGGATAGCCGGCTTCCCGGAAGGCAGTTATGCGCAGCATGCAGCTTTCACAAAGCCCACATGCTTTCTCTTCATTTTGATAGCATGACCATGTTAAGTGGAGCGGAGCTTTCAATTCCATACCAAGTTGAACAACTTCTGTTTTCTTCTTATGCAGGATTGGAGTTTCGATTTCGATATGTGTGTCCGGTTTTGTGCCTTCTATGATAGTATTACTAAAACTTTTAAAAAATTTCTCTCTGCAATCCGGGTAACCGCTGCTGTCTTCTTCCATTGCGCCAATAAATATTTTGATTGCACCAATTACTTCCGCCCATGCTGTCGCAATAGAGAGTAGGTTGGCATTACGGAAAGGAACATAAGTCGAAGGAATCACATTGTTGTTTTTGTTTTCAGGTATGGACATAGCTTGATCAGTCAGACTCGATCCACCTATCTTCTGAAGATAACCAACATCAACTTCCAGAATGTCTTTGACCTTATAATATTCTGCAATATCCTTAAATGCCTGTTCTTCTCGCGTGACAGTTCGCTGTCCATAATTCACATGCAGTAAGCACAGGTGATATTTTTCATGTGCGATAGCTGTAACTACACAACTATCCAATCCACCGCTGAGGAGTACGATTGCTTTTTCTTTCTTCATGATGTACCAAGTGTCCGGATGCTTTCAAGATTGACAAGATATTTATGAAAGATTTTAACCACGAAAAAACATCCGTCTTCTCCTCCAGCTGGTGGATACGCCATGACAGGCGAAAAGACACGAAAGGATTTTATGGTGAAACAATAATTGTATTTCATTAGTTACTTGACAACAATTATTGCAGAGTAGTATTTTGTAATACAAAAATTACAAGGAAATAACATGAGTACTACTATTTCAGTTCGCTTGCCTGATAATTTGGCAAATGAGCTCAATACTATTTCGAAAGAGACCGAAAGGTCAAAGTCGTTTCATATCCAAAAGGCAGTGGAGCTCTATTTGACAGAAAGGGCAGATTACCAAATAGCTCTTGATAGATTGAATGATCACACGGATGCGGTAATTTCATTAGATGACATGAGAACCAATCTTGGAATATAAAATAACATTTAAGAAATCAGTCTTAAAAGACCTTCAACAAATTGATGGTAAAAAAGTAAAAAACATATTACATAAAATTGAGACTGTTCTCACGCAAAATGCTAATAAATATCCAAGCTTAAAGGGGAAATTTAACAAATTACGTAAATATCGAGTAGGAGAATATCGAATTATATACTCCATTATTAATGACGATACGGTAATGATATTGCGCATTGCACATCGCAAAGAAGTGTACAGAAAGAATTAAAATTCCTGCAGAATTTACTTATTTCATAAAATTGACGCATTCCGTAAGAAACATGTCGTTCCTAAAGGAACTTTGTAATGTGTCCTTTCATTAATAACATTTTACACCGAAGGTGCTCAATAAAATCTTTGTATTTGATTCAGAGAGCTAATGGTCTCCATTATAAACATAGCGTTCCTATGGGAACTTTTTACAAGATGTGCATTTAGATATTTTAATTAACAATTTCTGCAAACACCTTAGGTGTTTCATATTTGTAACCTGATGCGTAAGCATCGGGAAGGTGAGAATAAAAAGATCGGAGCAACATCGTTGCGATATGTTATTATTACGTTCTCAAACAAGTTTTGGAAAAAAGGAATGGAGTGTGAAAAAGTTGACAGGGAATCGTCATTACATTTTTTCACAATGTGGTATTTAATAATCTATGGAAGTGTTATGAAGATTGGAAATAAGCATGTTATCACGCCTGTTTGCGTGTTAATATCTAGTTAGCCTGAATAATGAAATCAAAAATATTAAATTCTATCGGCTTAATCTTAGGTATTGCAGGAGTCTTTATGCTCTTTACTTGGGGGCCTCCGCAACCTTCATTCGAGACGGGAATCGGGATTGGCTTAGAAGACAATAACTTAATCGACAATACGGGGAAAACCGTTGCAGATCATAACCAGGAAGTAAAAGCAAAAGAATTATTATATTCTTGCATGTCCCAATTAGGACTTCTCCTTATCGCTATTGGTTTTGGTTTTCAATTCGTCGCTATCTGGGTAGACAGACCAAAAATAAATACACCCATTCATAATCGACCCACCGATAATCAAGAAACTGGCGATTGTCCAAAAGGGGTGCTCAAAATTCGTAATACCAATGATGACAATCCAGAATAAGGCCCACATAATAGCAATAGGCCATAATATAAAGGAGCACTTAAAATATATTTTGCTACCTTTGAGGATAACTTTAAAAATATCAAGGCCAAGCATGAGAAACTCCATGGGCTAAACAACGGGTCAACTTGACCACAGAAAGCGTGGCAAGTTAATCTTGTCGTTAGCACAAGGAATGAGGTGCTATAAGATCAGTAAGAAATAATACAACCACATGTTTTTAACATTTCGATTTTGTCATTTCATTTGAAATTAGGAATTACCTGTCGCGGCGTAATTCCGAGTATCGGAATGGAGACGGAGGATTTAGAAATTCTAAAAAGGTTGCCACACTCTCTACGGATATTACCTTATTGTTATAAACATGAAAACCAAAGAACTCTTCAACAAAAAGCTCTGGCTTGCACCTCTTGCAGGTTACACGGACTATGTATATCGAAAAATATGCAAGCGGTTCGGTGCAGATGTCGTGCTCTCGGAAATGATCAGTGCAGATGCTCTTATACATCGAAATAGGAAGACAGAAACTTTAGCTAAATTTGATGATGCAGACAGACCGATAGGTTTACAGGTTTTCAGCAATACTGCGGATAAAATTGTAAAGGGTATTCAAATTCTCCGAAAATTCGAGCCGGATTTTTTTGACATAAATATGGGCTGTCCTATCAAAAAAGTGGTGAAGAACGGTGCCGGCGTAGCTCTCCTAAAAAAGCCGAAAGAGATTGCTGCTATTGTCCGTAGATCAAGGGAACTCTTGAAGGATTCGCCCTTTACAGTAAAAATTAGGATCGGGTGGAATTCCGATGAACATTTCGATGAAATTGTAACAATTATTGAAGAAGAAGGAGCATCGGCAATCATCATCCATCCACGAACACGCAGCCAGTTATTTTCTGGAAAGAGTGAGTGGAATTATATAAAAAAAGCAAAAGAATTGGTTGAAATTCCGGTGATTGGAAACGGTGATATCCTTACTGCTGAAGATGGTTTGCGGATGTTCAAGGAAACCGGTTGTGATTCCATTATGGTAGGACGAGGGGCACTTGGGAATCCCTGGTTGTTCTCACATATCAAAGATGAAATGGGAAATATAGAAAGTCTCCAAATCACAATCCAGGAGCGAATTAATATAATGAAGGAACACCTGCTGGCAAGTGCGGATTTTTATGGAGAAACGACTGCGATCAAATTATTCAGAAAATTCGTTCCTTTCTATACAAAAGGGATGCACGACTCATCACATCTTCGTGACCGGATAAACCATCTTATCTCAATGAACGAGATTATTGACGTGATTAATTCATTTGAACAGAGTGTAATTTATGGATAATCTTATTAAGGCGAAGCTCCTTGAAGCCGAGCATCACAGCAAAAAAAACTGGCTTCTGGCAGAAGATATCCTGTATGAGCTTATTGCTGATCACCTGGATACTTTTAAGGCATATGAAATGCTTTATCTCATTTATATGACGCACAGGTTGTTTAAGAAAGCAGAAAAAATAATTGCAAAAGGACTTGTCGTGTTTCCGGATAGTAGTCAGTTGAATTTTCTGATGGGAAATGTGTATCTTACTCAAAAGGGGAAAGCACACAAGGCGTTAGAGTGGTACTCCAAAATTCGTATTGAAACTCCCGAGATGCTTTTTAATAAATCCGTTGCCCTTGTATATTTGGACCGAAGAAAAGAAGCGGTCAGCTATTTCAAGGAGATCATGCCATACTTCAATAATCTTGTTTCAACCTACACTTTTCTTGCAGAGCAGTATGTGGCGCTTAAAGAATGGGATAATGCGATCTCAGTACTGAAAAGTGCAGAGAAAAAATTTCCTGCAAGTAAGGAAGTCGCATTCTTCATCGGTAAATGCTTTGATAACAAAAAAAACTGGATACAGGCATTTATCTATTTCGATAAAGCTGCCCGTTTGGGTTATGACAGTGCGGAATTTTTCAACGCTTTTGCAAGTTGCTGCTATAATATGGGCGATAGAGATAAGGCGATCCAACACTACAAAACAAGTATTCAAAAAAACATATTTTTTATTAAATCCTACATTGATCTGAGCAAGATCTATATTGCAGAGAAGGATTTTAACAGCGCAAAGAAATACCTGCATATTGCTCAAAAGATCGATCCGCTGAATATCTACATCACTCTGGCGTCAGAGCGGATGCGTAGGATCTTTAATAAGGATGAGAAGAAATAATGAATAAGAGGATTCTGATATTAATTCTTGCACTTTTACTCTCTGCTTTTATATGGTTTGAAATCAATCTTACGAAAATACAGAAGGTTGATATACAATTACCTATCACGATTTCCAATGCTCCATCTGCGCTTGTGCCCATTACTATCGAGCCCGAAACGGTCGATTTCACAGTTGAAGGCAGAGGTCAGGATATAATGGGGTACAATTTGAAAAAATATGTCTATCAAATTGACCTTAAGGACGTGCATTACGGAAGAAACTACCTACCTATTGACTATGACAACCTGGATGGGATAGAGGAATTCAATCTTTCTATTGTGTACAAATCTCCATTTAAAGATGTGCTCATAGTCATGGACAATATGAATACGATGATACTTCCGGTTGTGCTTGCGTTTGCAAACGAGGAGAGCCGGCAGTATTTTGAAGAAAATGAACTTGATATAAAGCCGGAAGAGATCCAGGTGACGGGTCCGCAATCAATTATTACTCAAATAGATGAAATTGTCACAATACCCTATAACAAGGATATCCATGTTGACGATCCGCATGTGAGCGTTATCCAACCGCAAGATCCGTTGGTTTCTTATGATACGTATACGCTGGATATCACAAAGATGGAGCCGAAGATCATTCAGAAAACGATCTCGCTTATTCCGATTGATACATCCGATGGGATCGAGATATTTCCTTCCTCTGTGAGTATAAAAGTATCAGGGGAGCAGGAGTTCGTGAGTGTTCTCGAGGAGAAGGATATATTTGCAAAAGTAGAAATTCCCGACTCTTTCAAAGTTGATGATATAATTCCTGTTACTGTGGAATTGCCTGCCGGGATCGATCTTTTGGGACAGACCCCTACAAAAGTTCGTATAAAATCAATTCCCGAATAATTCATGAAGAAACCCCTCATTCTTGCGATTGAAACATCATGTGATGATACCTCAGCAGCACTTATAGATGGTAATTGTGATGTGTTCTCCAATGTGATCTCTTCGCAGGAAGAAGTCCACTTGAAATATGGGGGAGTTGTCCCCGAGCTTGCATCCCGTGAGCATATTCGCACTTTAATCCCGATAGTGGAAATGGCTCTTGAAAAAGCAGAATTAGGTTTGAAAGATATAGATGCAATCGCGGTTTCTGCAAACCCGGGACTGATCGGCTCTTTGTTGGTGGGGGTCTCTTTTGCTAAAGGATTGGCTTTCAGTTTGAAGAAACCTCTCATTGCAGTGAATCATATTTTCGGTCATGTGTTCGCTAATTTTTTGGAGCATAAAGATATGAAATTTCCTTTTTTAGCGCTCATTGTTTCTGGCGGGCACACGGAACTGGTCATTTTTTCTTCAGCGGTAGAATATACAGTTCTCGGGAAAACTGTCGATGATGCGGCAGGTGAAGCATTTGATAAGATCGGGAAACTCCTGGGATTGCCATATCCGGGAGGACCTCATATAGATGCACTAGCATCAGGGGGAAATAAGTTGGCGACTGCATTCCCGCTTCCCATGCTCAAGCATAAAAATTTTGATTTCAGTTTTAGCGGTCTTAAAACCGCAGGCATGCTCTTTCTCAAAGAAAAAGGCACACTCGACGAAGCTCAAACCCATGATTTTGCTGCAAGTTTCCAGCATGCGATCGTTGAGGTGCTTTTCAGGAAAACGATTAAAGCGCTGGAGAGATATTCTCTGAAAGCACTTTTACTGGCAGGCGGTGTTGCTGCAAACTCCGAACTGAGAAGCACTTTTTCTGAGTATTGCAATAAGCATAACGTCAAACTGCATTATCCCTCAGAAGAATACTGCACAGATAATGCTGCGATGATCGGTGCTGCGGCTCAATTCAAATACAAAAAGAAAAAATTTGCAACTCTCGAACTGAACGCCTCGTCAGTAAAGGGCATGAAACTGTTATGATCCTCAGCTATATTCTGTATGTGCTGACTGCTCTTTACTGTTTGTTCCTCTTGTTTCTAATTGTGGGAACTTTCAGGGTCAACAGAACAATTTCATCGAATAAAAAAAATCATTTTATCTCCGTGATTATTGCTGCACGGAATGAGGATAAGCATCTGTCTTTCTTGCTGGATAATTTGCTGAAGCAAGATTATCCTCAAGACAAATTCGAGATTATAATTGTGAATGACCGCTCGACGGATAAAACTGATTATATTCTCAATAATTTTTCCAAAAAATATTCCCAGATCAAATATATTTCCATTCAAGATGAAATACCCGGTCTGGTCAGGAAAAAACGGGCACTTACCGAAGGTGTAAATCATGCACAAGGCGAAGTTCTTCTCTTTACAGATGCAGATTGCAGACCCGGAAAGTTTTGGCTGAGTTCTATGAATGAGGTGTTTTCACGAGGTTTTGATGTGATTGTCGGCTACTCTCCGCTCGAATGTCGGAGCAATGGGTTTGGTAAAAAAATCATCTGCATGTTGAAAAAGTTGGAGCGGCTTGCGATGTTCACATTATCTGACGGCAGCATTGGATGGAACTGGGGTATTACTGCAACAGGCAGGAACTTTGCCTATAAAAAGAATGTGTTTGAGTCTATCGGCGGGTATGAGGGCATCGGGCATATTCCATCCGGTGATGACGACCTTTTTCTTCAGAAGATCAGCAAAAGCCATTCGTACAAACTCGGATTTGCAACTCATCCGGACAGCTATGTGCCTTCTATCGAGAAAAAGTCCGGTTCGCAGACATTTCAGCAGGAAAAGCGGCGTGGTTCCAAGTGGCGGTACTATCCTGCACTCATAAAATCTGTTTCGCTTTTGGCTTTCATTTATCTTTTCTTGATATTGATAACTTTCATTCTTGCATTAGCCGGAGTGTTGACATGGAGATTATTTCTTATTGTATTTCTCGTAAAGAGCTTATCCGATTTCCTCATTCTTCTGCGTGGCGCCACGATCTTTAGGGAATATATTTCATTGCTTATTTTTCCATTTGTGGAAGTGCTGTATGCGCCGTATTTTGTTATTTTTGGTCTGCTGGGCACTTTTAGTAAATACAAATGGAAAATGTAAAATTCAAAATGAAAAATGGAAAATAAATTTTATTGTTCGATTTTGTGAGAAGTCATGGACCACTCCATGACTTTAGCCGGTTTTGGGTTATAGAATGCCCGAATCATTTTTTATTGACAACGAATTAAGTATATTATTTTTACACCTATTGATTGAAGGATAAAAATGGAAATATATGCGATATTCACGACATTTGTCGTATACAACACCAAATCGGGGGTGTTCGCGACAAAATTGTCGGGGATACACACATTAGTGGTAGTATTTGGAGGTTAATTTGAGGAAATTTACTTACACTTTAAAATATCAAATAATTTTGTTACTTTTAATTATAATAATTTTTAATATTATGAATTACTTTAATGATAAAATTTGTGTTAGTTCCGAATCAATAATTAATTCTTTAAGTTTATTTGCTCAAATCATTGGTTTAATATTTACAATAATTATCGCATTTTCATTTTTCTCATTTCAATCAACTGACAATAATAGACTTTCCTATTTTTTTGCGATAAATGATGAACTCAATAAGTTAAAAAGTCTCTTAATTAAAATGGATGAATCAAAGGATGAAAAATTAAGATTCGAAATCGCTATTATTATCGACTCTTTAGAAAAACTGTCTATTAATGATTAGGGGCTGTCCCGTAACCACTTATTATGTAAGAGTAAATCATATATGTTCATTCATAAATTGAGGATTTATTGAAATTAGTGGAAAGTAATATCATCAGATCTAATTTTTGCGTTATAAGACGGTAA
>Ga0307991_1000228_pt1 | contig 42049 bp, 36 predicted proteins | sample EllFjometagen131_FD_203146 | JGI IMG/M metagenome (GOLD analysis project Ga0307991, IMG submission 203146) | Marine microbial communities from Ellis Fjord, Antarctic Ocean - #131 | ecosystem: Environmental > Aquatic > Marine > Unclassified | place: Southern Ocean | collected 2014-10-08 | reverse complement strand
TGATGGCTGCCAAAATACGGTCGTGTTTCATCACATCCATGTGCACCACTTCGCTGCCAGCAGCCTGCCATAATTTCCCCATCAACTCTAACGCCTGGATATCAGTATTGGCAGTAGGAGTTAAAATGCAGCGTTTATGGTGATAAAGTTCGGCAAAAGCCGAACCTGCACCACTACGTTCTGTCCCCGAAATAGGATGTCCAGCTACAAAGCTGACTGAGCATTCCTGAGCCAAAGGCTCTACTTGGGCAACAACCGTCTGCTTCACACTGCCGGTATCAGACAGCACTGCCCCGGGTTTCATGTGGCTAATAACCTGTTGGGCAACGGCCAGCATACTGCCCACCGGCACCGCCAGCATTACCACATCGGCATCAACAACCGCCTGTTCTATGCTTACAGCTGCAATATCGATCACTCCCAGCTGCACGGCCAAATTCAAATTGTCGAGATCGGTATCCCAGCCAATAACACTTTGCACCATTTGCGCTTGTTTAAGAGCCAAGGCCAAAGAACCGCCAATTAGTCCAACACCAACAATAGCTATTTTATCAACTAAACGAGTACCCATAACAGTCAGTATTACGCCTTCTTTGGATATGATCCCAGAACCTTGACAAACTGGCAATATTGCGCCAGATCTTCAACAGCATCATGGACATTTTCATTGTCAATATGTCCTTCGACATCAAGGAAAAATATATACTCCCAAGCGCGCTTCTTCAACGGCCGGCTCTCAATTTTTGACAGGTTAATACCGCGCTTACCAAAAGGCTCGAGCATGCGCAGCAGGATACCCGGTTCATCCTTGATACAGAACATCAAACTGGTTTTATCCAGCTTGCTCGGTTCAAGCAATTGCTTACTGATAACCAAAAACCTAGTAAAGTTACATGGGTTATCGGCGATATTAGCCTTCAGTTGACGCAAACCATATTGAGCACCAGCCATGGCGCTGGCAATTGCGGCGGCTGAACTGTCATCGGCAGCCAATTGCGCAGCTGCAGCAGTACTGGCAACATCAATCAATGGGATATCCGGCAAATTTTCCTCTAGCCATTTGCGGCATTGCGCCAGAGCTTGAGGGTGGGAATAGACCCGTTTAATCCCTGTCACCGATGACGCTAATGACAACAAATCATGGGAGATTTCCTGCAAAATTTCAGCATTTATTTTTAAATCTGACTCCATAAACATATCCAGAGTATGAGTTACCACCCCTTCGTTGGAGTTCTCTACCGGCACCACACCGTAATGAGCGCGCCCACGTGCCACTTCATCAAAAACTGCAGGAATACTTTTTTGCGCCACCAACTGAGCGGACAAGCCGAATTGTTGCATTGCTGCCACATGAGTGAATGTTGCTTGGGGACCGAGAAATGCAACCTTCATCGTCTGCTCTAAAGATAGCGAAGCGGATATGATTTCACGAAAAACACGCTGGATAGCATCAGCCGGAAAAGGACCAGGGCTATTGTTGATCAAGCGCTCATAAATTGCCTGCTCACGGCTCGGAACATAAAACGATTTACTGTTATTAGCCTTCGCCTTGCCAACTTCAATAACTATCTGCGCCCTCTCATTGAGGAGCTGCATAATGTGGTCATCGATAGCATCAATTTTAACGCGTAATGGTTGCAATGGATCTGACATATTAGGCTCCATTATTGAGTACTGTTTCCTAACACTGCACTTACTATACTCTATTCCACCATGAAAAAAATTCACTGGTGAACTTACAGTATCGTCAACACAAATGCAACGTAACTACAAAATAATATTCCATTTTTAACTAAGTTTGATCCCACTAGGTGAAATTTTATTCCGATTAAAATTTAACTGCCATTAAGATTGAATAACTGCAATTTCTATGCATAATTGCCATCATGTTGCAATAAACACCTTGCTATGTTAGTGTGCCGCGGTTCCAAAAAATGACTAATAATTTCTAACCAACACAACCGAGTATTTATAAATGTTTATAGCTTTAATCCGACACAGCTTTGTTTTCTGGTCAATCAATTTGTTACTTCTCAGCTCAACAGCTATAATCATCCCAAATAGCGCCCATGCAGTAACAACTAACAACGCAATAAAGCCTACCAGTTACACAGACATCCAAGCTTTATTCACCACAATGAATTATCATTGGGACAATCTTCACCAAGGAGTTCCCGATATTGAGCTCCACAGTTTCCCTACCGATCTTGCCAACATTGCAGATATAAGGGAAAAAAAGCATCTGTTTTACATGAGTCTGTTACCCATGGTTCTGGCACAAAACAACACAATTATACAGCAACGATTTACACTGAAACAGCTATTTCAACAATATGATAATGCTGGCTCAATAACATCACAGCAACAAACGTGGTTGCAACAATTAGGCAAACAGTACCGCTGTACCGTGTCGCCACTTAAAGCAAACAGCGTTCGTAACAAACTGTTAAACCGGGTAAACATAATCCCGGTAGCGCTGGTAATCGCCCAAGCCGCTAATGAGTCAGCCTATGGCACCTCGCGCTTCGCGCGAATGGCCAATAATATTTTCGGAGAATGGACCTTTAAGGTAGGTACAGGACTGGTTCCACTCAATCGAAGCGCTGGGCAAAAATATGAGGTCAAAAAATTCGCTAATTTAAGTGGTTCACTAAGCTCTTATTTTAATAATATCAATCACCACAGAGCCTATCAGAAATTGCGTGAAATTCGCCAACAGCTGAGTGTAGCAGGAATACCAATCGACGCGCAAAAACTGGCAGAGGGGCTAGTTAACTATTCTACAAGACGTGGCGCTTATGTCGCAGAGATTCAATCCATGATACGCCACAACCGTCTGGCCAAGCTATCAGTACTGGAACTACGCAGCAGTCAAGCTGAACTTGCCAAAGAACAGCTTAGTAAAAATACTGCCGACTCTATCTTACATCTAACCGAGTTATGCTCGCGTGTAAAAGCAAAACAACTTATCTAAAATCTTCTGGCTAATAACCATTCCAACTGTTCTAGCTATGGATGAATCCATAACTGGCTAAACCAATACCACGTCTTCCCATCCTTACTCTGTGCCGTTAAGGTATATTTATTACGCCGCCCTGATAGTGGCGCTGCGGCACAAATACGATATTTACCACCGCCTAACACCTCCACTTCAGCTTCTTGTTGCCCCTGCACGTAACAGCGCAAAGTACTTAAGGTTATATCGGTACTGTCAATAGTAAAAACCATCCCTGGCGGGTCTTGTGCGCTTAGCACCGGGCTTAAAGGCGATAATATTTTAATTGGCAGTGGGCGCATTGTTGCTTTGCTCTTAAAACCTACCAAAGTAGCAAATAGTCCACCCATAGGAAAACGTGGCAAACGATAACAAGAGTTTTGACATGCTTCAGGATCAACTACACCAGATTGCTGGGCAAAAGCAGCCAGAAAACCTAACTCCCGCAATAACTCTTCCATGGCCGGTGAATATTCACCATACGGATAGGCAAATAAGTTTGGGACAACTCCTAAATGGCTCATGAATGCCTGTTGAGCGCTTTGAATATCTGCTTGCGCCTTAGCACGCCATCCTGCTTGATCTTTAACTTCTGCACTGACAAAATATGGATGCATCTCTGAATGGTTACCTAGTTCTACCCCTTCACTGTGCAACTGACCCAACTGTTGCCAATTCAGATAACTACCGCTACCAACAGTGTCACTACTGACAAACAAAGTGACTGGATAGTTATATTGTCGCAACAGCGGCATGCCACCAGATAAAAATGATATATAGCCATCGTCAACAGTCAATGCAACACAACGAGGGGGCAGCTCAATACCATCTTTTAAGCGGCGCACTATGTCACTTACATACAACACATTGTAGTCATTTTGCCGTAGATACTCTAATTGGCTGGCAAAAACTTCTACATCAATATTGGTAGATGGATAGCGTTGATCACCGAAACGATGATAAACAAAGATACTGGCCTGCTCGGATGCCCAAGCACAACCAGAAAACATGATAAACATGACAATAACAACGATGACTTTAATCATGTTATTTATTACCGCGCACATGCGAGCGCAAACAGCGGCGGATACTGTTGCGAGCTTTCGGAGTTATTGCCCATTCCAACCATTTGGGTAATACCGATAATTTATCGGTAGTTTCTATTCTTACCTGATCACCATCCATCAGGGAAGTTTTCAGCAATCTGGTTTGACCATTAACACGTGCACGATAGGCATGCAATCCGAGTTGTTCATGTATGTCAAAAGCAAAATCCAAAGCACAACTACCCTCCGGCATCATCCGCACCTCCCCATTGGGAGTATAAACAAGAATAGTTGCCGAAGCTAAGCGCAGCCGTTCGGTATCAAAAACTGACTCACCCTCAAGTAAACTGTGCATCAACCCATCGAAATTTTGTTTACGAAATTCAAAACCAGGTGCCAGCACACCCGCCTGATTGAATCTATCCAGCTTGCGCGTTATTATGCGAACCCGCAGACGATATTCACCAGCTTGTATAGTAGTTTTTATCGCCTGATATCCATGTTGTGAGGGGCTATTGAGATGATCTTTAAGTTTACCAGTAATAGGTTGAAACAGGCGATGCAACATCCCCAGTGCCATATAGGCATCCATGGTGGAATCAACCAAAACGTCTAGCGTATACAACGTACTGACGCCACGCGAAACACGCAAGGCGCCTTCAATAGAAAATGGTCGCCAAGTATCATTTAACAACACATTCAGGTGGTGCTTTTTGAATTCTGTAGCTATTTCTGCGTGGATACTCCGCAAACAAGATGCTGAATTATGTTTCACCTCAGTAAGAACCCGTTGATAACGCGCCGCCCGACGCGGATACAACACTGCCAACGATAACGTTTCTAGTTCATCTGCAACCTGCCCCATACCTAAATGACGAGCCAAAGGGATATAAACAGTGCGCGTCTCTTCTGATATTAACACCTGCTTGGTGTGCGACAGGGCAGAAATGGTGCGTAAGTTATCAATCCTATCCCACAATTTAAGGCATAGCACCCTGATGTCTTTGATAGCTGCCAATATTTGATTGCGATATGTTTCCTCTTTCACCAGACTGCGGCTTAACTTAGCGTCCTCAACCTTGGTCAAACCACTCACCAGCAAAGCAACTTCAGTACCGAACTGCTTTTCTATCTCCTCAATTCTGACCGGGGTGTCTTCAACTACATCGTGTAATAGCGAGGCAATAATAGATGGAAACTGCATCCAGTGCCGTGCAGCAAGGTGGGAAACGCGCAAGGGATGGAACAAATAGGGTTCACCAGACTTACGAAATTGTGTAGCGTGTGCTGTTTTAGCAAGCTTGAACGCAGCGTGGAGGCTCAACATCCCCTGCTCCAGGGCTTCCTCTGACATACTACCACCATGATGGGTTACCAGCAGTTCACTGATCTCCATCATCAATTGCTGTATTTCACGTTCCTGTGCTGGCGTTACCATACGTACCCTCAACTTACAACGAAAACCTGTTTAATTACCGATTGGCTACGAGTCTTTTATTCAGTCGTCATAAACTAAAAATTAACCAGGAGGCCAATTCATTTTTCTACCACCTAACAAATGATAATGAAGATGATAAACCGCTTGTCCGCCATTATCATTACAATTATTTACCAGCCGAAAACCATCCTCAGCGATATTAAATTTCGCAGCCAACAGTACTGCAACTTGGTGGATATGACCGATCAATTCATTATCATCAGGAGTAATATCGCTGATACAAGCAATATGCTTACGGGGGATAATAAGAATATGCACCGGCGCCTGCGGATCTATATCATTAAAAGCCACAACCTGATCATCTTCATAAACTTTTTCCACAGCAATATTGCCACTGGCTATTTTACAAAAGAGACAATTGTCCATCATTCGCACTGACCTCCGCTTTTTGTGCCACCTTTGTTCTCTTAGGTCGCGTACCTAAAGGTATAACATGCCAACGCCTCCTACTGGCTAATTTATACAATCTCTCATCATGAGTAAACATCACAATTTGATGATCTTTGCTTAAGCGCTCAAGGGCATCGACAGTCTCCAGCAATCGATCAGAATCTAAATTCACCAGAGCATCATCGAGAAAAAATGGTAAATATTCATCATTAACAAGAAATCTGGTCAGCGCTAACCTCGTTGCGAGACAAACTAAATCTATAGTTCCACGGCTTAAATTTTCCAGAGCTGAACTTTTACCCCGCTGTCCGGCACGACGTAGGCGCAAAGCATAATTTTCAGTTATCTCTATCTCTGTGTACTTACCCAGGGTTGCTTGGCGCAGATACTTGCCAACCTCTTTTTCCACAGCACGCAAATTGGTGTGAGAGAATTCTGTTATCGCCTCAGCCAGCAACGTATAGGCGCAACCAAGCACCTCTTTGCGCTGCATAAGTTCATCAAGGCTAGCCCTTAACTCATTCTCTGTTGTACCAAGTTGTTCGGCAGCGGTCAAACGATCCTGCAACACCGCTTCCTGGCGCAACAATGACAGCAACTCAACTTCCTTTTTTTTGATATTGTTTTTAAGTTCCGCCAAATTCTGTTGCGCTATCGGCAATTCATCAGGGTGCAAATGTTCCCTCTGGATATCATCCAGTTTACTATTTACACATGACTTATGCTGTTTGCTTTGACCGGCAACACTTGGACAATCAGATTCTTTCCCAAGAACGGGCACTTCGATATCTTCATCCTGCAGTATCATCCGTATCTCAGCCAAGCGGTGCACAATATGTTCGTGACCTTGAAGCTGTTTTTGCATTTTAACCATCGCTATTGCCGATGAAGCAAAACCGTAACTTTCGAAATCGTCATCTAACTCTTTAAGCTGACTACGTTCCTGCTCGCGGTGCAGATCAATAGCAGCAATTTGCTGTTCAAGTTGCCGCTGTACCGACCTTTGCCGACGATAACGCCAAGCAAAGCGACTCCAACACAAGGCAAGAACAAGCCCTAAAGTAACAGAGGCACTAACCAGCCACTGTGGATGAAGATAGTTCACAGCTGCCAATACCGCGACCAGCAACAAAGATATAATTAACCAGCGTTTCGTGCTAGGAAAACTAAGCGCACTTATCTCTTTACGTAGCGGAATAGTCTGCTGCTGTAACGCCACCAACGTACAACGAATTCCATCTGCAGCAGCCAGAAGGCGTGGCATCTCTACCGGTATTTCTGTTGGCAAACCAGCAGCTACCAGCGTCTGTTGTAACTGGTTGTGCTCACGCCGCAAAGCAGCAATTTCCGGTGCAACATCTTCTTCAGCAGAAGCAGGAGCAGCAGGGCAATGGTCGGCAGGCTGAGAGCCATCACTGCTTTCCTGCTGCCACTGATTTTGAATCCACGCCAAGTATTCAACACCTTTTTCGTATTCCTGACGATCATTAGCTATTCCATGTTGCAGCTGCTCAATCTGTTGGCTTAACTGCTGCACTTGCACAACCATTTGCTGCATATACTCACGCTGCGCATATACATCATCCAGTGCATCCTGTACTGCTTCCAATTCCCGCGGCGACACCTGTTTATTCAGCCATGGAGCATCATTGGTTATCGCCAGATAATCGTCCTGGATTGATTGCAGCACCAGAGTGCTATCTCCGCGCGCAAAACCCGACAGTAAGGTGCGCATGTGGCGTTTAATTTCCTCAGAATTGGAGGGGAAATCTCCCTGCCCTAAAAACAATGAAGAGCGAAACATACGTTCATCACTGATGCCGAGAAATTTTTTCAGCAGATGCAAATAATCGAACTTGGCCACGCAGTGTTCATCCACTGGAACCGTAGCCACAAAATTACATTGTTCCTGATAAAGATCATTTGACTGGCATAACTCAACATTATCAGTGTCAATATCCCGCGCTATAGCAATATTATATTGTTGATTTTCTAATATCAGAGAGGCAGAGCAATGCTGACTGCGCGCCCACGGGCGGAAACGCTTTTTATCCTTACAGCCAAACAACACTGCTGGAATAGCTTCCATCATGGTAGATTTTCCCGCTTCATTTGGACCTATAACCAAATTTATACCACGGCGAAACTCGTATTTTTTATCGACAAACTGACCAAAACTTTTCAGTTCAAGACTGCGCAAAATCATGAATAGTCACCACCTTGCATTACTTCGAAGCGTGCTAACAGTTCGCGCAATGTCAATTCATAAATGCGTAATTGCGCGGCATTGGTCGTTGCCTTACTCAATTCCAATAAACGTTTGACAACTACGCCACGCACAGTATTTTCCTGAGCCATTTCTCGCACAAACACACTTTCCAGCAAACTTGTATGGTCAACCAATTCCAGAGCAAAAAAACTCTCCCTACAGCAATTAGTTATATTTTTAGTATCTGGAATAATATCTATATCTATATTACCAACCAACGTGATCTTTATGGATAGATCTGACTGTGCCAGAAGCGCCACTTCAGCACAAATTGCCGATTCATCAACACAATGACTAACATTCAATTCGTATGACTGATATTGATCGTCTTGAGTAGTGTTGCTATGACTCACCGCTGAACCTCAATTTATTGGAAAAATGACAATATTCAACTTGTTCAAACTGAATAATTAACATTACCTACACTGGTTGACGGGTCAAATGGATAAGAAATTCACGATTACCTTTTGGCCCGAGAATTGGGCTGGCAATAACATTATTAACAGCACAACCTAACTGCTGTGCAGTTAATTTTATTTTATCAATCACCTGCTGATGGAGCTCCGGATCACGGACTACCCCACCCTTACCAACCCGACCTTTACCAACTTCAAACTGTGGTTTTATAAGAGCAATTATATCTGCATGTTCAGTGAGTAAAGCTAATGTAGCAGGTAAGACCTTCTCGAGAGAAATAAACGAGGCATCAATTACTGCCAAATCAGGAAGTTCAGCCAATGATTCACCAGTTAACTCACGAATATTGGTACGCTCAAGATTTGTCACGCGGTTATCTTCGCGCAAGCGCCAAGCTAACTGACCATAGCCAACATCAACAGCGTAAACTTTTTTCACCCCGTGCTGCAACAGACAGTCAGTAAACCCACCAGTTGAAGCACCGACATCTATAGCTATTCGCCCACCAACTGACAAAGAAAAGCTGTCTAACCCGGCAGCAAGTTTTAGTCCGCCGCGCGACACGTAAGGGATATCTTCTCCACGCAATCTAATCTTAGCGTCAATATCAACCTTGGTGCCAGCCTTATCCACTACCTGATCGTCGACTAGCACCTTGCCGGCCATAATCATAGCGCGGGCACGCTCGCGCGAGCCGCACAGTGATTGGTCAACCAATAATTTATCGATCCGCTCTTTAAACACTGCCATACTATAAACACCTGGGTTGGAGGAACAGTTACATCTAAACAGGATCAACACAAAAACAACGTCTGCCATGTGTTTTTCCACACAGCAACTTATCATTAAACTAGCACAGCCCAACAGTATGCGGCAATAACACAAAGCTCTGGGTAATAGTATAAATTTCGAGTAGTTTTATTAAGGCAGGAAACGACAACAAATCAAAAAAATATTACAGTTGCCGTGTGAAGATGGGGCTAATGATTTAATCAATCATTTAAATAAGTTGAGATAGTCCTCGCGACCTTGCATAAAATTGATTATTTTAACACCCATTCCAGCATATTTAACCTTACGTAACAAGTTTGGTGGCACCCTGCGCGCCCAGTGTACCCTGCCCTCGGCACGAATAATTATATCGTTATCTAGTTCGATCTCTATCAAAATCACCTCACCCGGATTGTAGACCAAAAATGATTTAACACATAAACCAGATTCGGAAATATCGGAGGTAAAACCAACTTTGGATGGCATATTCAAACCATACATTACCCGCATTCGTTTACGAACTCGTGTTTTTCTACGTTTATCAACCATGAACAAATAATCCTATTAAATCGCAGCGACCATGGCTGCTACAACTCAACGAAAATAATGCGCTATTTAGCTAAAAAACCTTTGAGGGTTGATTCTATAAGCTGGACTGCGGGAGCAGCCTTGCTGAAATCTCCTCCAAGTTTTTTATTTATTTTAACACTTAATTGCTCAACACCACGCTCAATAGCACTATCTTTAACCTTGGTAACATTAATCTGCAACCGGGGAGAGCTCAGCTTGCCAGAAACCATCAGCGGAATAAAACCCCAACCATTTTCATCCTGCAAGTAATTAGTTACCTTGGCATTATCAACTAGCTTATCACGTACCTTGGGAGCGAGGTAAACATCGAGATCAGATTTTATTGTACCATCCATACTCCACGAACCAACCGGTACAATCCTCGCTTTACTTCCATTAAACTCAGCAGCATATTGCAAATGCCCACCTGTAGCCAAGTCAAAACTTCCCGCACCGTCCGAGAAACTAAAAACATTCAATTCTGTTGTTTCCAACAACCCGGCAAGTTCCTGCAACATAGCATTACTGCTCATCTGCCCATCAGCAATATCGAAAGTCCCCGCAGCTGACAGATTCTGCTGAATTCTCAAGCGCAGAGTTCCGGCTCCAGCATAATCAAATGTTGTTGCCAGTAAACCGGACATACTATCGACATAGGTAGTATCTAGTTGGGGCAACAATTTGGATAAATCTATTTTCTGCATATCAACATGGCCTGAGTAAGCAAAACCCTGACGGGATAAATCTACCTGACCGGATGCGGTGCAAAATCCATTCGCGAGTTGACAGCTAAGACGATCATATTCAAACACGTTGTCTTTTAATTTATAATGCAAACGAATATCGGACAAATCAAAAGAATCGATCCGCGCCTGCTTTATGACAATATCGCCACCAACATTTAATGGCAATTTGAGAGCCTGTGGTTCACTAATTACCTGCGCCGCTGACGCATGGGTATAGCCGCGAGTACTGGCATTATCTTGGTGCATTTGCACTAGGTCGGCACCATTGCTACTGACCAAGCCTGAAGTAATAAATTTGTCAGCGGCCAGTTGCAGCCGGAATCCTAGTCTATTGGCAGCCCAATTATCACATGACAATTCCAGGTTCATATGATTGTCGCCAACGGTCAACTCCAACTGTTTAGAGTGGAGTTTCTTGCCAGTAATTTCCAACAGACCGGACAGCGCCGGTCGCATATCTGCGACACTGACCTGTACGGCATCTAAAGATATAGTTGCCGAACTGAGCAGCGCCGGACCAGCATCAACAGCCCCATTTAGCAACATTTTCAGACCAAGATTGCCAGCCAGATCGTAACCAGCCAGAAAACGGGTAAAATCCGGTGGCACCAATTTCATAACTGAACGCAAAGGTAGCTTTTTAGCCACCACCTGAACATCGACAGCGCGTGCTGCAAGCAAATTGCTGATGGCACCTTGACAAGTTATGACTATATCATCCACATCAATTTGTAATTTATCTACATTGAGGCGGTCGGTGCTGCGATCATAATCAACGGAGTAATTAATACCAAGATCAGCGGCACGTAGCGGATAGCGCGCGCTGGAAGTCAAAGTTATATCAAGCTGCTGTAAATCGATTCGAGCCTTGGAGTTAATCTTCGTATTATTGCCCCAGATACGCCCATCTATATTGAACTTCAAACTATCCAAATGGCCATTTAATGCTTGGGTATAATATGGCTGAAATTGAACCATATCCAGATGAGAAACATTCACCTGCATATCATAGCTGGACTGCTTCAGATTAACGATTCCATCAACATCAACCGGATCTCCATTAATTTTACCCCATACTTTTATATCAAAATCACGATTAAGAGAAAAATCGCTTATATTTAAACCCAGATCTGAAATTTTATAGCGATGTGGAACTGCGGCAAAGCTATAATCTTTGAACAACACTTCGCCTTGATTGACAAAAATTTTCGTTATGATTACGTCTATATCATCGGCTTTATTATCTGCGGATTCGTTAGTGGTATGCGTTTCATTTTCTAACTTAGCAAACTGCTGGAGATTTATCTCGCCATTGACAAAACGCTCAATATTTACCCGTGGTCGTTCTAGGCTGATCTCGTCGATAACGATACGTTGGTTCAACAGTGGCCAGAACTGATAACGCATTATCACCTTATCTGCGGCCAACAACATCCCTTGGTCGTCACTGCTCAGTAACTCTAAATCGGTTAACGAAACCCCAGAGTATAAGCTAACATCTATGGACTTCAAATTAACTTTGCAATGCAGATATTTTTCCACTACTGGAACTAGGGCATTGCGCACGCGCTCCGGCGTAACCAGGATTTTCGTCAGAATCACCACGACAACACAAGCGATAAACCCAATCAATACAACGTAACTCAGATATTTGCGCACATTGCCTGCCATTTACACTCTCATTCAAACGCAAACTAAACATTACTAACAGAAAGAAGAAGTTAATTATGCCAAGTTATAAATAAAAAAGCAATAAGGACAAAGGGGCAGGTAGTTAAGGTAGTACAGCAAAAGAATGGAGAGGATTTTATGGGCGGAAGTTTTTACGCACTTTCCATGGCAGTTTTTGCCAAGACAACGGAGCAATATAATTTTCATTCTGCACATAAGCACAACCACTGGGTAAGACACCGAGGGAGATGATCTCTTGATTTATGGCAACGCAGCCATCTTTCTTCTGGCTACGCTGAGCATATACCGTGCATTCATTGGTAGATAAGTCGAGATATTCACAGGGGATATCAGTTAAATAAATTTTATTTCTGTACTCTATTTTCTCAAAACAACAGCGACCACACCGTTTGCATATCGCTTCCCATGTGGCGTGATCCTGATTTACTGGCTTCTCATTAGTTAGCATAAGAACTAATCCTTAAGGGCAGCAAGCACTGCTTTAACCTCAATCACAATATCCTCGGCACCTACTCCATCTTCAAGGGCAAGAAATTTGTTGAAACACTGGCGCACCTGTTGTTCATCATCTTGATCCAAGGCGATATACCCAAGTGTTAACCAAGCGGGAGCATATATATCATCGCTTGCGGTGGACTTTTCAGCACAACGCTGAGCATTTTCAAGATCGCCATCATCATAGTATAGTTCAGCTAAATTACCCCACGCCTCAGGGTCTTCGGCATCTACGGCAACAGCCTGTTGAAACCACTCTTTGGCCACGGCACTCTGTTGACGCTCCATGGCTAAATCGCCTAATGAATTCAGAGCACTCGGATTACTTGATTCACATTTAAGCGAATTTAAAAATGACCTTTCCGCCGCATCCAGATCATCTTGCGCGACATACACCAGCCCGATACGCACCCAGCCTTCAGCAGCGCAATCGTCAATATTCAATAATCTGTGGTAACATTCCAATGCTAACTCAATATTACCTACGGCAAACAACTCGTCTCCGAGAGAAAAAATAACATCCGGAGCAACATCTGGGTGCAGTGCACGGCGCTGCAATAACTCTATGACCTGCTTGGAACGCTTGGTTTCTGATAGCGCCTCAGCTAATAGCACCAAAATCTCATCATTATCTGGAACCTGCTGGTTGATAGGGGTCAACTGCTTTACTACATCGGCATATTTCCCGCATTCCAATAATTTTATTGCCCGTTCAATATTTGCAGTTATGTTGTCCATTACTTAACCCCGCTATAAAAAATAAACACGCGATACCCGCAGTCAGTTGTTATCAATATGCGTTGCGATAAAGTCGATAAATTCCATTATACCCCATGGTGTGGTTGGAACTTTAACTACTTCAATCTGCAAACTCTCGGCAAGCTGTTCTAAACTCATATCATCTAAAAAAACTTCTTCACCTTCGCGGCACATTACATCAGGTATAATCAGGAACTTACCAAGGTCTACACCGGCTAACTGCTTTATGATATCTGCGCCCACAAGCAAACCGGCAACGGTTACGCTATGCCCAAAAAAATCATTTTGTACGACCTTAACACGCAACTGTGCCTTAGTTTTTTCATTAAACAAGCGCACAAATTCTTCCATCTCCATGCGTGCAGAAACCCCGGTAACCAGAGTTGCTTCAATACCAGTGTAACAACCAGCCTCAAGCAACATCTCTTGCGTGTCATGGCGAAACAATGGTATCAGACCAACGCCATTCTCCAGCAGTTGCAATTCTTCGTAGACACTCAGGGCAGGAAAATCCATAGCGGCATTCAAATAAAACTCATCGGTTGGAAAAACAAAACGCGTATTAAGTTGCTGGAATAATTCCTGTTGATATGTATGTATCTGCTCCACAACAGCTCTAGCTTCATCACAGGTAAAACAACGTAACTGTGGCAATTCCTGACGATATTTAGTCAGACCAACTGGCACGACAGCCAGCGATAGTATACCCGGAAAAAGCATTGCCAAATCGTTTACTGATTGCGTCAACCAGTCACCATCATTGAGTCCAGGGCACAACACAATTTGACTGTGTAGCTGGATACCGCCGGCAATCAAGCGTTTTAATATCGGCAACACCTCCGGCACTGATCGTCCCATAAGTTCGCTGCGCTTGGTATTATCGCTGGCATGTACAGATACATATAGCGGCGTCAACTTTTGGGTTATTATGCGTTCGATATCGGCTTCAGCTAAATTAGTTAAACTTATGTAGGCCCCATAGAGATAGGAAAAGCGATAATCATCGTCACGCACGTACAGACTTTTTCGCAAACCTGCGGGTAATTGGCGCACAAAACAGAATTTGCAATTGTTGACACACTGCCGCGGTTGCGGCTCAGCAAACCCCAACCCTATTGGATCATCCTCGTCACGCTCGAAATCTATTTCCCAGAGTTCACCATTCTGTTTATGAACTTCAAAAACAAACTCTTCTCCCTGAGCATAAAGTTGATAGTCGATCTGATCATCAATGACAAACCCGTTGATGGTTATCAGAATATCCCCACATTCTAAATCCAACTCTTCAGCAATGCTATTTGGGGTGACTTCTGTTATTGCAAGCATACAGTTCTCTCTAAAAAGACAGGTCCCCGCTGATATTCAGTCGAGGACCCAAATTGTTCTTACTTATGGAGCTGGTGGCTATCTGTCAGCACTGGTGCAAATTAATCGCGCCCACCATGCAACTTGAAAGTGCCATCAGCAGATGTTATGGTTGAAATTGCGTGCTTATACAGCAGGAAATCACCATCACCTTCAACCAGCACACAGAAATTATCAAAAGACTTTATAAATCCTTGCAGTTCCTCACCCGACATCATTGCCACATTAATCTTTACGCGTTCTTTACGCGCCTGATTAAGATATTGATCCTGAATATTAAATGGTGTTTTTGCCATGCTCAAATACTCCCCCTGACATCATTCAATTAAAATAAAATTCATCAATCCATTTTTCGATATTAACAAACTCTTCGTGGTAATCAACCCAATTTATCGTTTTATCTTTTCTGAACCAAGTTAATTGTCTCTTTGCATATCTGCGTGAATCCAGTTGAATCCAGGCCACGGCTTCATCTCTTGATAAGCCCTCACGCAAACAAGCTATTGCCTGACGATAACCAATAGTCCTGAGCGCTTTCAATTCAGGATCATATCCACAATCGAGCAAGTTCTGCGCCTCAGCCAATAATCCATTTGCAAACATAATTTCAACACGTTTATTGATACGCTCATACAGCTGCGCCCTATCCATTGCAATGGCAAATTTAAGTGTACGATAGCGTTGTTCTTTAAAACCATGGCTATGTTGCAACTGCGACAACTGAGTTCCCGTGTGTAAATAGACCTCAAGACCGCGTACGATCCTCGTTATATCGTGCGGATGCAGGGCAAGAGCCAAGGTATTATCTACCTCCAGTAGGCGCTGGTATAACGTTCCTGCACATTGTCGTTCTTGAGTGAGCAACTCAACCCGTAAATCAGCATCCTCTGATGGCGCATCAATCAGCCCTTCAGTTAAAGCGCGTACATACAAGCCAGTTCCACCAACAATAACCGGAATCTTTCCCCGGCTAATAACATCAATTATCGCTTGATGAGCCAGTTCAGTGTAGTCGGCAACACTAAAATCCTTATCAGGTTCAACAACATCTATCAAATGATGAGTAACTTGCTGTTGTTCCTGTTTACTGACTTTCGCTGTACCAATATCCATATGGCGATATACCTGACGCGAATCCGCAGAGATTACCTCAATAGGGTAATGCTGTGCCAACTTAATCGCAAAATCGGTTTTACCACTGGCAGTCGGTCCAACTAGCACAATGACAGATTGTTGTTTCATCATACCCGCCTAAACATCTTTTCGATCGTATGTAATGAAATTTTCTGCACAATCGGTCTACCATGAGGACAGTGTCTATTAAAATCAACTTCATCCAATTGGCGCAATAAAGCAGTAAGTTCAACAATCTCGAGTCTTTGGTTTGCACGAATCATACCATGGCAAGCCATTTTAATTAGCACCGCATCAAAGGCGTCCTGCGACGCTACACTTTTACCAATATTACCTATCTCGGTTAATACGTCGCATATGATTGTTTTTACGTCTTTGCCATCCAAATAAAAGGGCATGGCGCTTACTGCCCAGCTAGTACCACCAAAAGGCTGGATATCGAATCCTAAACGTTCAATCTGCGCTACGCATTGGCACAACTCCGTGTCTTGGCGTACACTCAGCTCCAAAACTACTGGAAACAACAACTCCTGGCGTTCAACTGAACCAATGCTGTACTGTTTTTTTAACCGCTCATAACCAATGCGTTCATGCGCTGCGTGTTGATCAATCAGGAGCAATTCATCATCGTTTTCGCACACTATATAGCTACGATGGTACTGACCTAAAACAGTCAACTGGCTAAAAAACCCTGAAGAACTAGGCGGTAACAACTGTAGCTCATTATTCTCCTTATCAAGAGCAATAGACGCCGTTATCGCCTGATATTCTGATGATAATTCAGTAACCTGCGGTTGATCTAACTCCTGAGACTTTTCATGATCCTTATTCCCCGTTACCGCGCTAGATTTATCTAATTGCAATCCTGACTGTGCATCAAGTAGCAATCTAGCAGCACCAACATCCGGCACAGCTGAACCATACTGCGACGCAGCAGCATTACACTCAAACACAGTATTTTGCTGCTGGTCACATTCACTCGACTGGCGCAACACTTCACGCACAGTACAACTGATAAAACTGTGCACCAATTTTTGATCGTTGAAACGCACCTCATGTTTTGTTGGATGCACATTGACATCTACTTGTGCTGGATCTAGCGTAAAAAACAGCACACAGACAGGATAGCGCCCCTTCATAATCAAGTGGCGATAACCATCCATAATAGCGTGATGGAAAACACGATCCTTAACAAAACGACCGTTAACAAAACAATATATCCCTGTTGTTGATCCACGGGTTATATTAGGTCGAAGCAGATAGCCACTCAAATGTATATTTTCACCGCTGACATCCCCGCTGGCAACTGGTAACAAATCTGCAACTACCGAGCGACCCAGCACTGCAACAACGCGATCGAAACAATCTTTATTTTTATACAGTTCAAGAACAAGCCGACCATTATGCAGCAATTTGAAGTGTACAGTTGGATGGGCAAGCGCAATTCTGGTAACAACTTCAGCTATATGGGCAAACTCTGTTTCATCTCGACGTAAAAATTTACGCCGCGCCGGTAGATTAAAAAACAGATCTTTAATCTCAAATGTAGTACCAACCACCACGCCAACGGGAGCACTATCGCTCACCTTGCCACCGGACATGGTCAACCTGACACCCATCTCCTCTTCAACCGTGCGGCTAGTTACAATTAGACGCGATACTGCCGCTATTGAGGGTAAAGCTTCTCCACGGAAACCATGATATTGAAGATTAAACAGGTCTTGTTCAGTTCTTATTTTGCTTGTAGCATGGCGTTCAAAACACAGAAAAACATCATCACGACCCATGCCACTGCCATTGTCAGCAACTACTAGCCTTTTTTTTCCACCACGCTCTACTTCAATAACTATTTTATCTGCGCCAGCATCTAAAGAATTCTCTATTAATTCCTTAACCACCGACGCAGGGCGCTCAACAACTTCACCAGCTGCGATTTGGTTACACAACTGTTCAGGTAAAATTTGAATATGTTGAATCATCACCCTACCGCTAAATCCATTTAAATTCTTGCAGCCTAATGGTCTACTGACATGAATCAGTAAAACAACACTAGTAAAAAAAGATAATAAAAAAACCGGCAAAGCCGGCTTTAAATCCTCAGCTACAAAAGCAAATTAACGTCTCTGTTCCATTTTGGACAACAATGCTTCGATTTTGCCTAAATGCTGTTCCATCCCTTGCTGGTTTTCATCAAAAGCAACAATGGTCAAACCAAGATCGCCAGCGATACTTTGCACAATTTTAGGAATAACCCCAGGCAGCTTTTGCATAAAAGCTTCAAACAGGCAATTATCACACAGCGTATTAATTAGACGCGGCACACCACCAGAATAGCGGTAAATCAACTGAACCGCTGGGCCGGAAAATAACATGTTTTTAGCACCAGCCACCTGAAGTCGGTGTTTTATATAGGCGACCGTAGATTGTTCATCAAGAGCGTGCAAGTAATAACGCAGAGCCACCCGTTGTGCCAACGGTTCGTCCAGACGCAAGCACTCTTCAACTTCAGGTAAACCAAAAAATATTAGATTTAACAATTTCTTGCCAGGTATCTCCAGATTCAACAAGCCACGGAACTCTTCCATCAGCCCACGTGTCTGCAACATCTGAGCCTCATCAATCAGAACAACAGCGCGGCGTCCCTCTTGATTTATTTCTATCAGACGATCATAAAGTTGTTTAAGTACGCTCATGCGATCTGAGGCTGGATTTACCACCCCCAACTGCATGGCAATACGGGTCAAGATCCATTCTGGAGTCACCCCCGAGTGCACCATCACCAATAATGATGATTCATAGAGATCAACCGATAGATTATCCAGCAACCTACGAGCCAGAGTTGTTTTACCAGAACCAATACCACCGACAAGCACGGCTAGTCCTTTATTGGCATCAATTACCCGCAGAAAGCGAATCAGCGCCTGACTGTGCTGTTCACTGTCAAAATAAAACCTAGAATCTGGCGCATTTGAGAATGGCTCTCTATCCAAACCAAAATGTTCAGTATATTCCATTCAGTTTTCTCCATAGATGGGCAATGTGGCAAGTGCAAGGCCTAGAGGTAAGATATTCTATCGGCATTTGCCGACCCTCCATTTTCGCCATCAACCATATCTTTCAATTCGGAAACTTTTATTAACACATCACGAAAAGTGGAATCATTATCTGCTACGACTTGATAACTTGACAGAGCATCAGCGTAACGATGCCATGCTTCGTATAGCAATCCTGTTTCATAGAACAACAGTACCTGCTCCTTCTTAGAAAGAGCACTATCGCTTAAACCAATAGTTAATACATCCTCAGCTGTCTCGAATTTTTGTTGCTCAATATAACAACCAGCCTTTAATAGTACGCTATCTATCTTACGAGTGGGGCACACCATCGCCTTATCAAATTCAGCAATTGCATCATCAATTAGACCCATCTCTTTGTAGGCAATACCAAGATTGTAAGCTGACTCGGTATCTTCATCTTTAATAACAGTAACCACACCCAGCTGAGAATCAGCCAATTTATGCTGCTCTTGTTGCGAAGCTTTTTTATCTTGCAAACCAGACAAACTTGACTCGATATCTAGTTCGTTGTCATCAAAATCAAAACTACCCGCAGAACTCACGCTATTAAAAGTGGAATCAAGATCACTGATATCTAGATCTAAAACAACCTCATCATCATCTGAAGCAAAACTTACTCCAATATCAACTGGAACGCTACCCGCTGGCGCCTTCTTTTCCCCTTGTTTTTGCAGCTGCTGCAGTAATTGTTCTTTGAGCGCAACCACTTTTTTATTATCTGGATTTGATTCCTCCAAGCGTTCACATACCTGTTGTGCTTCATCTAACAGCCCCTGTTGCAGATAGAAGTCTGCCTCTTCTAAATCGGTATATATATCTACAGATACAACAGCATTATCCTTTATATCAAAATCAAAATCATCATCCGCACCAGCTACACTAGCATCACGATTTATGTCAAAGGTGATATCATCAAATGAGATATCTTGGGGGTCATTTGTCGCAGATGGCGGGTCAGGTTGAAATTGCAGTTCGTCAAAGGCATCTGCATCAGCGACCAAATCACTCGCAACAAAAGTATCAGGAGAATCATTTTCTTCTACAGAAAAATCTGCAGACATCACATCAAACAATTTCTCCCCTTCGCCAAGCTGTTCATATATATCATGCAGAGCAGACAGTACCTCTCTGTTTTCGGGCAACAGCTCGCGCAACTTTTCATAATAAGGTTTTAATTCAGCTACTCTACCAGCATCCTTAAACAGTTGTTTCCCTTTTTCTACACAAGTAAAAGCTCGGTCTGCCTCAGTTGCAGCCAAAGCAGCATCATATAGAGCCAGTTGATAATCCAATGAATCTGGATCACTTTTTATCAATCTCTCTAAACACTCTAACTCATGAGAATAATCAGCACAGGCTTTAAACCCACGCGACAGAGCAAACAACACCTGCAAATCTTCAGGATGCTGTCGTTGTAGTTTTTTAAGAAGTTCCACCCCGCCTAAGGGTTCTCCATACGCTACCATTGCCATGCCAAGACCTACCTGCACCACAACATCATCTGGCCATATGGACGCAAAATGCTCATAAAACTTATGCAATTGTTGATAATTTGCCAGTTTGAGCAATCGTTGCTCAACAGCTTCAAATTCTTGCTTGGCCTTAGCAACATCACCAGTACGCGCACAATATTCGGCAATGAGTATGCCAATGGTAATATTTGATGGGTCTAAGGCACGCATTTTGTTTAAAATTTCAACGGACTTTTCATTTTCGCCAATTTTTTCATAACCATCCAGCAGTGATCGATATTCCGCTAAAGCATTACCTACCAAACCTTGTTGTTCATTTAGATGGGCCAATTTCAAAGTATAAGTGGTATTTTCTGGGGTCAACTTCTGCATCTGCGTATACACAGCAATTGCTTTTAGATAAAAAGTATTCTCAGAATAATACGCCGCCACCACAGCGTATTGAGATAAAGCTTCTTCTATTTTCGAAGTACGACTATATAATTCAGCCAATTTTTGTCGGCTGCGCACATCTTTAGGATCCATTTCAACAACTTTGAGGTACTCTTTTATTGCACGCGCCAAGTTGTTTTTTTGTAAAAACTTCTGCGCAGTTGCAAGTATTTTTTCTTTATTAGACACGGCAATCCTCAAATATGAAAAGCAAAAAAGTATATGCAAATAACACAAATCTATCATAAAGAGCGGTTGGTAATGTTAAAGCAGTTTACTGGTCAGGTCAAGCGCATAATAAGCTGATTTTTCTAGGGAAAACAGTATTTCCCCTAGAAATGAATAAACTTATTGTGTTTTTATTATTAAACCTATAAACACCACTGCAACCATCGAAATAATCATTTTAATAAAGCAAAAAACAGCATAGTAGTTCTCAAAAACACTTAAACATGTTAGGCTTAAATCTTTTTATATCGTTGTGAAAATGCGCAATCCAGTCAGGAGATCTAGCCACAATGACCTTTGATAACATAGCGTTGCAAGTACCTAGCATTTTATTGCCTCCCCAAAATACGGACATGAAAAATTGGGCTGTAATCGCTTGCGATCAATATACATCTGACCGTAATTACTGGCAACGACTACAACAACAGACACAGGATAAGTTGTCAACACTACATCTGATATATCCAGAAGTTTACCTAAATGATGATGAAAGCGTCCAACGCATAGCGCAGATCAATAAAACTATGCACCAGTATATCGCGAATGGCAGCTTGGTCGAGCAGGCTCCCGGTTTCATCCTTCTCGATCGTAAAACTACACATGCTGTTTCGCGTAAAGGTTTAATTGTTGCCCTTGACTTGGAACAGTACGACTACCAAAAAGGCGCTAAAAGTTTAATAAGAGCAACCGAGGGAACAATTCTCGATCGGCTACCACCACGCATTCAAGTACGCAAAGATGCCCCTATAGAACTACCCCACATAATGGTTCTAATTGACGATCCTGAGCACAAGGTTATCGAGCCACTATTCGAGCACAAACTTGAATGCGTATACGACTTTGATCTAATGGAAAACGGTGGGCACCTGCGCGGCTATAAGGTTGACCAGCCCCAGCTTATCGCACAGGTCGCACAGAGCATAGAAAATCTTGCAGATCCAGACAGTTACCGTGATAAATATCAGGTAGATGGTGAGGTAATGCTCTATGCTATGGGCGACGGCAACCACTCTTTTGCTACTGCCAAGGCAATATGGGAGCAGCTCAAACAGGACGCCGACACCAACAACTGTGCCCGCGATACAATCATGAACCACCCTGCTCGCTATGCCTTGGTAGAACTAGTCAATCTGCACGACCCCGGGCTGGAGTTTGAAGCCATACATAGAGTTTTATTCTCAGTAGATGGGGAGATTTTGCTTAAAGAAATAGACGCCTTTTTCGCCCAGCGCAACACTCCGTTTAACTTTACCCCATGCCCAAGTCTTGAAGTTGCACAACAACAAGCTCAAGGTTATAAACACCTGCATAGTTTCCCTTGTGTAATTGCAGGAGAATTTGGTCTCTGCAACATCAGCAACCCAGAATACAATCTGGCTGTCGCGACCTTGCAAGGATTTCTCGATCATTATCTCAGTACTCATCCAGCAACGCAGATAGACTACATTCACGGTTCTCAAAGTGTTACAGAACTTGGATCGCAACCAGGTTGTTGCGGTTTTTATCTGCCAGCGATATCAAAACACACACTTTTTAAAACCATAATTCTCGATGGCGCTTTACCACGCAAAACATTCTCTATGGGTGAAGCTGACGAAAAGCGTTTCTACCTTGAATGTCGACGGATTAAATAAAGAAAGTTACGCTTGGACGACTCAAGTCTAACCTATACACAAACTGCAACTCCACCTGTCGCAACCATCCTATCGTTGGGCGATAATCGAGATTTCATCCTTATCAACCACTCAGACCAACAGACCTTTATGAGCGCTAGAGACAAAATATGGAATATAACGATTTAGTTACCGCACTAGAGATATTTGCCATCACCGAGCCTATGAGCCTGACCCAGCTCAAGATCAAGCATAAAAAGCTAGTAAAGCAATACCATCCTGACACCGGCTGCAGCGACAACGAAAAAATACGCAAGATCAACAGTGCCTATAAAATATTAGAAGCCTACTGCCTAAAATTCAGTTTCACCTTCAATCATGATGAATTTATGGAACAAAATCCAGAGGAGCGGCTGCGTCAACAGTTTGCCGATGATCCGGTATGGGGCAGCGCAAAAAAACGCTAACAATCACTCAGTCTGAATACTTTTTTCCAAGTAATAGAGATAGTCCCCTTCGTAACTGCGCACCTCACCATGATCAATTTCCAACACCCGATTCACCAGACTGCGTAAAAAGTGGCGGTCATGACTGACCAGCACGACCGTACCATTGAAACGACAGAGGGTATCCAAAAGGATCTGACGTGACTGTATATCAAGATGGTTAGTTGGCTCATCGAGAATTAAGAAATTTATCGGTCGTGCCAACAGGGTTGCTAAAACAAGTCTGCTCTTTTCTCCGCCAGACAGGGTCGACACTTTTTTATCAACATCATCTCCCTGGAACAGGAAAGCTGCACACAGGTTGCGCACTACACCGATAGATTCCTGCACCAGCACAGCTTGTACCGTCTCAAAAACACTTTTGCGCCCGTCGAGCAAATCCATAGCATGCTGGCTGAAATAACCAATATCTACTTTAGCTCCCAACACCACATGACCGCTACTCGGGGCAACTTTTCCCGCAATAACCTTTAGAAATGTCGACTTGCCCGCGCCATTAACACCAACTACAGCAATTTTTTCATTACGCCGTATCAGACCAGAGGCGTTACTAAATACAGTTTTATTAACACCATCACTCGTCGGCCAACTTTTACTCAGCCGACTGAACTCAACGACATTATCACCGCTACGCGGGGTATTTTTAAATTCAAATTTTACTGTTTTCTGCTCCGCAGGGATCTGTACCCGTTCAATTTTTTCTAGTTTTTTAACTCTCGACTGTACCTGTGCAGCATGTGAAGCACGAGCAGCAAAGCGTGCTATAAACTCTTCATCCTTAGCCAACATCTCCTGTTGCCGTTTAAAACTAGCTAGCAGTTGTTCCCGTCTTTGTTGGCGTTCACGCAAGTAAAAATCATAATTACCCGAATAGGTAGTAATAGCCTGGTCTGCCACTTCTATAATCCTGCTTACCAGTCGGTTCATAAAATCGCGATCATGGCTGGTCATCAGCACGGCACCTTTGAATTCCGTGGACAACCAATTTTCCAGCCACGTTATAGACTCCACATCAAGATGATTTGTTGGTTCATCTAGCAACAACACATCGGGATTGACAGTAAGAATCTTAGCCAGGGCAATACGCATCTTCCAGCCGCCACTAAAGGTTTCTACCGGGCGCAGATAATCCTGCGATCCGATACCAAGACCGGTCAACACCGTCTGGGCACGGCTCTCCAAATCATAACCACCACGATGATCAAACTCAGCCTGTGCCTCGCCATAGCGATCAAGCAGCTGAGCCATAGCGTCATCACTCATCTCGTCACACATGGTCAGTTCCATCGTTTTTATTTGCTCACCCAGTTCGACAATCTGATGCGCAGCAGACATCACCTCATCAAGAGCACTGCCACCATTCATCTCCCCAACATCCTGAGAGAAATATCCAATAACAGCGTTTTTGGCGCAAGATATTTCACCAGCGTCAAGGGATTCCTCAGCGGTAATCAAGCGAAATATCGTTGACTTCCCCGCACCATTAGGGCCAACTAGACCACTTCTGGTGCCTGGCAATATTTGCAACTTAGCCTGCTTAAATAATATCTGCGCACCGTACTGTTTACTAATGTTTGTTAAATGAATCATGTTTACTAAAAAAACCTTTATAAGAAGAGCTGTTCAACCAAAAGAGACCGGTAACTACCATGACTAATTCACCAGAACAAAAAGAATCAACTACCAACAATCCCAAATACTGGGAGCAGATATGCAATCGGTGCGGGTTGTGCTGTTTTGAGAAAACCATAAGCAAACAAAACAGAGTAATCATTACCCCTATACCTTGTCGTTTTCTCGATTTACATACACGAGAATGCAAGGTTTACCACAAACGTTTTACTGTAGGCGAGGATTGTCAGCAACTCACCCCGGAAATTGTGGCAACCGTCAACTGGCTACCAGAAGAATGTGCCTATAAAAAATGGCACTTAAACCAGGAGCAGCGCAAACTCAATCGAAAGCCATAGCCAAGACATGCTGCATTATCTTTGACTTGAACCAAACCAAAGCTGTAAAAAACACTAGGCAATAACACAACTAGACTGCGCACGCCTCATAAATCTTTGATCGTTTTAAAAAAACGCCTCAGAGGGTTATTATGTCATGCAATTTAGTGTATTATTTAACTTCAGTAAATTGTCACTTGCCTCCTGGCAATGAGGATAAAATATGATTCAGTTGCCAATGTTATTAACAGAAACTACAAGGATTTTATGTTTAACGAAACAGCAGATTTAACATACTGGATAGCTTTTAGCGCCGGGTTATTGTCATTTTTTTCCCCATGCGTATTACCACTGGTTCCTTCTTTTATTACCTATATAACTGGAATTTCCTTTGGCGATCTTAAACAAGATCATCCGAGCTCTAAAATACGTTGGCAAGTAGTTAGTCACTCCTGCGCATTTGTATTGGGTTTCAGTGCTGTTTTTATCTCTTTAGGAGCAATTGCCGGTCTGGCATCCATTTCACTGCGCACCATTATGGAGGAAGGACTGGTTTGGCTACAGCGTGGCGGCGGCATTCTGGTCTTTTTGTTCGGCATTCACATGACAGGCTTGTTCCATTTTGGCGTACTACTAGGGGACAAACGGATCACGATACGCAATAAACCCAGTGGTTATCTAGGCAGTTTTCTGGTTGGCTTGGCCTTTGCTGCGGGATGGACACCATGCATTGGACCAATTTTAGGGGCAATTTTAGCCTTAGCTGCCGGGACATCAAGCGATACCGCTCATGGTATTATTCTGCTAAGCATTTATTCCGCTGGCTTAGGCATACCGTTTCTACTTTCCGGATTGTTATTTCATAGTTTTCTTAATTTTTTCAACCGCTTTAAAAAACATATTCGCTTGATGGAGATCATAACCGGAGCGTTAATGGTTGTGGTCGGCATTCTGCTATTCTTCAATTTATTCGGTGACATATCAGGCTATTTGTACATGATATTACCATTAGGCTAATAACGATAAGCAAGCAATTGGTAATATTAACAGAACCCTAACTGACTTGCGTAGGCTTCTTTTTTATCTAATTAGACCAATTGGTTTTGCACATATTTACGAATAGTCTCTTCTGGCGCATTTCCAATAGTTTCAACAAAATAGCCTTGATAAAACTTTGTGCTTATACTTAGGTAAACACTCACAATGATACATTAACCTATAAACGTGATGTACCTATCTCTGAATTTCCATGTACTGGATGGTACAGACTGGGACAAGCCCAGTCTTCACTATTCAGCACGAGGGCAACCCCCGCGATTTTCGCTACGCTCTGTTAAAAACGCCAATCCAGTACACACCATCAGCTATCTTCACAACATCCATCTTAATATTCCTTACATTGTAAAGTAACCTTAACCATCCAAGCAATCAAAGCAATACCAATAACCAGAGTAATAACAAACAACATCAGTGGTGAATAGTCGTGCTGGGCAGCAACCACTTGCTCAACCGCGTGTTGACTAAGATAACCTTCGCGCACAATTGCCCGCATAAAGGTCATAATATAGACCAAAAACACAGCTAACCATGCACAACCAGCCAGATGTTTCTTCCATGCCACTAATAGCACCAGCACGACAAGCACAAGAGCTACAATGAAAAGCACCGTTGCTAAAAATTGCTGTCCCATAAATAGCATCATCACATTGACAGGCAGTGAAAGCAAAAACCACACTCCCAGTATCACCTGAACACAAGTTGCGACAAAAAATAAACGCATACCGCTCGACAACGCTAATGCGGCAACCTCAGCATCTTTTTTCTGCCACAAACGACTCAGCACTGCTACCGACAAGCCACCCACAGCCAGAGCACCAACCATCATATGGCAATAACGTGGCCACAGGGTCGGCTCTGATAAGTTCAGGAATACGCCACCGGGATGGGTAAAATATGCCTTCCATGCTTCTGGATTGAGCATCAATGTCATATTGTTACTAAAGATAAAACCGACACACAACATCAACAACCCGGACAGCACCAAAACAGGTAAACCACGGCGCCCAAAAGACCAAAACTTAAAGTCATATACATATGCCCCATAATACATGACGAGTAATATCGGGATAACGCTTAACCAATAAACACCGATTATTATCGAGCTAGCATACAAATAGTGACCGAATATCACCTGGGCAAACAACAATGGTGGCACACCAAAGTTGATGGTAAAAGCAATCAGTAACGGCAATACTTTGGCCAATTGATAAGCCAAACGCTCAGAAACCGGATTTTTATGCCAATGCGCCCATAGCGCCAGCGCCATAGCACCGATCATGGCGTTCATCAAAATTAAATGTAGCGGGAAGGTAAGCAATAGCAAGCTATCGAAATATCCACGAGCTATAGGTAGAACTTCTGGAGTTGGCACCAGTGACATCATTGCGTTCCTCCCTTAGCTTCTTGTTTTATAAATGCTGTCATCGCCTGCAATTCTGCCTCAGTACCGGAAAAATCGTCCATACTTGATGATATCTTACTCAAATGCAGTAAACCGTCTTTAACTTCAGCTGCTGTTTTACCCTTAGCCCAGGCAAAAGAAGTATCAGCATCGTGACACATGACGCACTCATCGTTAAACTGAGCCGCTCCATCAACATCAACACATTGCACCTGGGGCACACCGAGGATAAAGTTAGTCAAAGCTTCAAGTTCGTGGACGCTACCAGCATAATCATCCATTGATTCATCTATTTTGCTTAATGACAATAGACCCTGCTTGACCTGATCCAGAGTCATCCCTTGAGCCCACTCTTTAACAATGTCGCAACCGTGACATGAGGTGCACTCTTCATCTGACAACTGCTGCCCCAAATTTGTTGCTCCAGTTTTTGCCTCAAGGGTAACTTCTTTACCGTGAAGAGTTCCAATTAGGTAGGCGGCTAAAGCTTTTTTCTCCATATCAGTACCGACAAATGGGGGCATGAAAGGACGGCGGTCGTGGATGGTACCCAGATACTTGACCATACCGTTAAAAGTACTGGTTGCCGTTCTGGAACGTATATCGTTGTTAACTCCATCCAGTGTATGGCAAGCATAGCACTGGAACTTGAACAACTCATCACCAGCCTGAGCCAAGTTGTCGCGATTAACTTCAGAAACAACGCTCCATTTGGAATTGCCCAGAAATCCTTGATTAAGTTCATCAACTCGAACCAGGGGAATACCATTGGAGTAGCGATAATCTTTGATTACATAGGGACGGCGACCAGCCTCACGAATCCATTCAAAAGATCCCATCATCGACAAGGCACATATTGCCACCAGCAGTGCACTCACCATATTATGCCAAGCAGGTTTCCACAGGGTAAATAAGGTTACCAACACAATAAAACCCGCAGTGGCAAAAGCCCCAACTTTAACAGAATTAGCAATGGTCGGAGAGATGCTGAAAATTTCCTGGGTAGCCGAAGGTAGAACCTGTAGATACCAATACCCTGTTGGAATTACCACAACCATAGAACCGAGACACCATAGCGATGAGTAACGGGTCATTTTATGGCGAAAAGTGGTACTACTGATAAAAATAGTGGTAAAGAACGCAAAAACGCCGGCCAATAAAGTGGAGACAGCAAAACGGAACCACAGCGAAGGCCAAAAAGTCGGGTTAAAAAAACCTGACCAAAAATTATTATTACTGATCCAATCTCCCGGAGTCAGCATAAAACCAATAATACCGTTAATCAGGAACAGACTCAGCCATGCCGCGATAAAATATATCCAGCCGACCTTAAGGTGATTACCCTCATCCATCGAATCGAATTTATAGTAATAAACCAGCAAGGCAACTATTTCGACGAGAAACCATACCCATTCAGCCGCCCAACCAAACACAAAGGTGTGAATTAAGTCCGCTGTTGCATCAGGTTGAATAAGACCAATCGTGAACCAAATACCTACTCCAGTTACGCCACCGTAGACCATGGATACCAGCATGAAGAACTTGGAGTGTTTTTTTACGAACTCCAACATCTGAAAATCGTTGTCACGCCGCGCCTGGTATTCAGTCACAACTAAATACAAACCACCACCAACAGCAAAATGTGAAATAAAGACATGGGTAATAGCAATTATTGCCATCAACATGCCTCCGCCTACTTCAGGGAGATACCATATTGGGTAATTCATAAAAAATCCTTGTGAAAGAAATATCTACAGGGCGTCCATAACCCAATTGGTAATAAGTTGCCAACACTATCAATTTAAATCGTTAAATATTAAACTTTAAGCAGCAGGACTCAATGGCTACATCAACAACCACAACCACAGTTATGACACAAGCCATGGCCACCATCAGGGACAATACTCTCGGGTGAAAACGCGACGCGGCGCACGCCCCGTTTAACATCTGCAAGCAGGTCAATATCTGGGCTGGCACCAATTACCTGCCCTAAGCACAGGCTAGCAAAATCGTCATCAAGAGAACGAATACGCACACTATTGAGCAGATCTGCGTAGCCAGTGATACGTAAAATTATGTTTGGCTCGTGTGCATACTCGAAAAATACTCCACAATTTGAAAGTTCGGCATTGAGTGATGAGAAGAATCCTGGCAAAGTTGATTCATCAAAGGAATATTGCCAATCCCCAACATAATCACGGGCATAAAAGACCACAGTTATGGTTTTCAAATTGTCCCCTAATCTTATAGTTGGTGAATCCAATCAGTAGCTCCACAACCTTGGCGCAACACCTCAATTTTATCGTTACGCAAACTGATCACCGTTGATGGTTCACCATAAAGCAGACCGCCATCAACTACCATATCTAGAACATTACCCCAATCATCAAAGATAAAGCTGGGATCCTGATAGGTTTCATTCCCGGACACATTCGCACTAGTAGTTACAATTGGTTTTCCTAATGTACGTACTATTTCCAAAACAATATTATTATTGGGAATGCGAACTCCAACGGTGCGCTGTTTGGTGGCAATTAAATCAGGTACTTCGCGCGACGCATCCAGCACAAAAGTGTACGGTCCAGGCAGGTGGCGTTTCATTACCTTAAATGCCATGTTACTAACTTGGGCATAACGCGATATTTCAGAAAGATCAGCGCAGATAAATGAAAAGGGTTTACGCGCATCGCGCTGCTTAAGCTGATGGATTTTTTTAATCCCTTTTTTATTAAATATATCACAACCAACACCATAAATAGTATCGGTCGGATAGGCGATAACACCACCATTTTTAAGACAGGCAACAACTTGGTCAATAAGTCTTTGCTGGGGATTCTGGGGATTTATTGAGATCATCATAGCAGATACTTCAATCCTTCAAGGCTTTGTAGCGCCCGGTATATATTCTGGCGTTGTTGTTCATTATGTAAATAAATAATTACCGTCACACACAAATATGCACCATTGCTGCTGTGCCGATGCTTAATTGCATCCAAAGCTAAAGGCACTATTTCGTTAATCGTAGCATGAACCAATTCAGCAAAATTACTCTCCTGATCAGCGCAGCCAAAGACCTTGAATTGATATTCACAAGGATATTCTTGCAGCGTTTTTTGAACATCGTTTTCTATAATCCGCATAACTCGCCCCTCACACCACTTTATCCTTTGCCCGTGTGACCAAAACCACCACTATCCCTTGATGTGTCATCTAAATCAACAACCAGCTGCAATTGCGCTTGAATTACCGGTGCAATAACCATCTGAGCAATTCTTTCACCGTTATCTATTTTTACCTGAAGTTGACCATGATTGATGATAATAACTTTTATCTCGCCGCGGTAATCGGCATCAATGGTGCCCGGTGAGTTGACCAAGGTAATCCCATCACGCCAAGCCAAACCTGAACGTGGTCGCACCTGGGCTTCGTAACCGACCGGCAAAGCTATAGCAATACCGGTTGGTACTAATACCCGTTCCCCTGGAGCTATAGTAATGGCGCAATCTAAACAGGCGCACAAATCCATTCCAGCCGCCAGTTCTGTCATATAGCGCGGTATATTTGCCTGCGGATTAATCTTTTTTATCTGCAGCGCTACCTTATCCATTTATCTCTCCAATCCCACCTCAAGAAGCCAAAGTAGCTAGCAGCGTCACATTTTGCAATTTTTAACTATTTTCGTCAATATATTCAGTGCGTACCAACTATACTACACAGCAAAAGCCCCTGTGCTTAAAACATCAGGGGCTTCGATATGCTTATTTACTATATTTTATTTACAAGTTGTGAATTTATTATTCTTCTAAAGTCTGACCCAAAGCTTCTTTGCGAGACAGTTTAATTTTCCCTTGACGATCAACGCCAATGCACTTGACCAGTACCTTGTCGCCTTCGTTGAGGATATCCGTAACATTGGAAACCCGCTCTTTAGCTAACTCGCTAACATGAACTAGACCATCAGTACCAGCGAAAATCTCTACAAAGGCACCAAAATCCATAATCTTCTTAACTGTACCGTTATAAAGTTTACCTACTTCTGGTGACTGGGTAAGCTCCTTAATCATTTGGGCTGCTTCTGCAGCCGCAGCACCGTCACTGGAAGAGATATTAATCCGACCATCATCCTCAATATCAATACCACAACCAGTAGCCTCGATGATCGCCCGCACAGTTTTACCGCCAGAGCCGATAACAGTACGAACCTGATCAGCCTTTACATAGACAGTCGTAATGCGTGGTGCATAAGGAGAAAGGTCGGCACGCTTTTCTGTAATCGCCTTTGCCATCTCGCCGAGAATATGCAAACGACCCTGTTTAGCTTGTTGCAGAGCTTGTTGCATAATTTCACGCGTTACACCATTAATTTTAATATCCATCTGCAAGGCAGCAACACCATTACTGGTACCAGTAACCTTAAAGTCCATATCGCCGAGATGATCTTCGTCACCGAGGATATCGGACAGAATAGCCACATCATCGCCTTCTTTGATAAGACCCATAGCAATACCAGCAACAGCATCCTTAACCGGTACGCCTGCATCCATCAGTGCCATGGAAGCACCACAAACTGAAGCCATTGATGAGGATCCGTTAGACTCCAACACCTCTGACACAACACGCACCGTATAAGGGAAATCATCAAATGCTGGCAAAATTTTAGCTGCTGAACGCTCAGCAAGCATACCGTGACCAATTTCACGCCGCCCTGGGAACAGGCGCATGCTGGTCTCACCTACGCAGAACGGAGGAAAATTGTAGTGCAGCATAAACTTCTTAAATTCCATCCCTTGGATATTATCCATGCGCTGTTCATCACTAGCAGTACCTAATGTAGTGGTGACCATAGCTTGAGTCTCGCCGCGGGTAAACAACGCACTACCATGCGCACGTGGCAGGAGACCAACCTCACAGGAGATAGGTCGAACAGTTGACATATCGCGCCCATCGATGCGGATGCGCTCAGTAGTAACCATCTTACGGACTACGGTTTTCTCAATACTACCCATGATAGTGGAAATCTCGCCACTGCGACCTTCATGCTCTACTGCCAGTTGCTCCTGAATATCGTTGCGAATTTCTTTTAAAGCGGCATAACGCTCCTGCTTGGCGCGAATGGTAACTGCTTTTTGTACCCGTGCAGTTGCCAACTCTTTAACTTGTGCCTCAAGTACCGCATCTACAGCCGGCACACTGAACTCACGCTTGACAGTCCCAACAAGTTCAGCCAGTTTACTTTGCATCTCAATCAGCGGTTGAAGAGCGCGATGACCAAAGAAAATTGCCTCAAGCATCTCTTCTTCACTTATCAGGTTTGCATCACCCTCAACCATCATTACCGCATCGGCAGAACCAGCAACTATGATGTTGATATCACTTTCACCCTGTTGTTCCAAGGTTGGATTGGCGATAAAGTCACCATTTACCCGACCCACACGCACGGCAGCTATAGGACCACAAAATGGGATGTCGGAAATAGTTACCGCAGCTGATGCGGCCAGAATTGCCAATGTATCCGGATCATTAATGCAATCGGCTGAGACAACCTGAGGGATAATCTGAGTTTCAAATAGATACCCCTTAGGAAACAGAGGACGCATAGGGCGATCAATCAGACGACAAATAAGGGTTTCACGCTCAGTGGAACCACGCTCACGGCGGAAAAATGAACCTGGAATACGACCACTGGCATAAAATTTTTCCTGATAGTTAACAGTCAGAGGGAAAAAATCCTGCCCTGCACGAATGGAATGTCCAGAAACAACCGTACACAATATTTTGGTTTCACCATAGGTAACAATAACAGCTCCATCGGCCTGACGTGCCATTTTGCCCGTCTCAATTGTCAATGGTTGCCCATTAAATTCTACTTCTACTTTTTGATAAGCCATACAATAACTCTCCTATTATCGGCATACTGTTGTAACAATTAAAGCGTATGCCCATTGTACCAAATAAATTTATTGAACCAAATAAACTTGGCAAAAAAAAAGGCTATAGGAGGTTGGCCTGAATTAAAAACCGACCTGTATAAGCAGTCAGTTACTAACTCCGGGCATCCTCCCAAGCCAACATTGATCAAAAAGCAGCAACCCTTAGAAACAACAAGGGCTGCTGCTTTTTGTTAACGACGAATTCCCAAACGGGCAATAATTGAACGGTAACGCTCAATATCGATTTTTATCAGATAGTCGAGTAGGCGGCGACGCTTACCAACAATCTTCAATAGCCCACGACGGGAATGATGATCCTTTTTATGACTACGGAAATGCTCAGTTAAATAAGTGATCCGCCCTGTCAATAACGCGATTTGAACCTCTGAAGATCCGGTATCGCCCTCTTTTGCTTGATATTCTTTAATAATATCCTGTTTTTTCTCTGTGGCCAACACTAGTGCCATCTCCTTTCAAACTCATCTAAGTATGAATCCGGTTTCCCGGTGTTAAATCCAAATTAACTGTCAGTTCTTAACATATATAGCCCCAGCTGTAAAGACCAAAGCGCGGTCTAAATACCTTCAGGGAATACTTTCAACAACTTAAAATCACCCCGATCTTCCAGTTGATGCTCAGGGTCATAACTGGCAATAGCCAGCAATTTATCGTCGTAATATAGAGCAACCCGATCACCATCTTGCAGTATACAGCTATCAATCAAATCAGCAACCAGCGGAGGGATCCCATGCAACAACCGTTCTCGACCACTTGCGGCTACAACTAGGATAGTCATTGTCTGCAATGCTGCAGTCGCTGGCAGCAGCTGGAAATCACCATCGACCAGTGCATCCATAGTAATAGCCATAGACTCATCGAAACATCCGCTGCGAATACGCCGCAAGCTAGTCATACAGGCACCACAACCTAACTGCTGACCGATATCATGGCACAGGGTTCTTATGTAAGTTCCCTTAGAACAATCGACCGCAATCGTAACCTCAGGACCATCGATATGTTCAACATCCAATCGGTTGATGGTTATCTGGCGTTTCTGGCGCTCAACCTCAACACCTTGACGTGCGAGGCGATAGAGGGGGACTCCATTCTGCTTCAGTGCCGAAAACATTGGCGGCACCTGTTCAATAATTCCAACAAAATCGGCACAGGCTTGGCGAATCATCTCTGCAGTGACATGCGCTGCACAGTCTTCACTAATTACTGCACCAGTAATATCCTGAGAATCGGTCACCTTGCCTAAGATAAAAGTAGCTTGATACCCTTTTTCACTAGCAACCAGGTATTCTATCAAGCGAGTACATTTACCTATGCCGATCACTAACAACCCAGTTGCCAGAGGGTCCAGTGTACCCGCATGCCCAACACGTTTAACCTTACAGACATGACGCACCCTCTGTACTACAGTATGCGATGTCAACCCCTGAGGTTTATCAATGACCAGTAAGCCATGCATAGTTAGCTGTCAACCGGCAATAGCAAAGCTATATGCTGAAAAGCCTTATCTAAAACCTCAGCAACAGTGCCTTGCAACTCTGCACCGGCAGCATTGTGATGTCCACCACCGCCAAGCTCACGCGCCAGAGAACCGACATCCACTTTACCTTTTGAGCGCATCGATAACTTAAATGTTGTTAACGCTGCTTGACGCAAGAAAAATGCAACTTCGACACCATTTACAGAACGGGGATAATTGACAAAACTATCAGCAAATTCGGCGCCAACGCCTACCTGATCAAACATTTGCTGGGTAACATACATACCGGCACAACGACCACAGGGTGAAACTTTCAGCGTGTTCAATGCCAGCCCTAGTAGCTGCAAACGCTCAACCTCTTGGCTTTCATACAAACCACCAGCCACATACCATGGATCAACACCAGCGGCAACCATCTCACCAGCAATGGCAAAAGCCTCGCTGTTAGCACTGGAATAACGGAATGAGCCAGTATCAGAGATAATAGCAGTGTAGATACATAGCGCAACTGCAGGGGAAAAGCTGTAATCAAGCCCCTTCAGGATACGGTATAAAATAGCCGCAGTAGCACTGGCTTGAATATCGACAAAATAAATATCGCCAAAATCTTCTGAAAACGGATGATGATCAACATTTATCAATGTTTTACACCGTGGGCGGACATCCAAGCGAGCACGGCGCAACTCACCAACGTCCAAAACAAAAGCGACGTCAAATGTCTGACCATCTTGCAATGAATTAACCACCCGATCGGCACCAGGCAAAAAAGATAATTTATCTGGCACTGCATCAATATTGAATGCCGTAGCCTGTTTACCCATCTCCTGCAGGGCATTAACCAACGCTAAAGTAGAAGCTAATGCATCTCCATCCGGTCCCTCATGAGCAAGGACGAGAAAAGTTTCCCCGGCACGTATCGCTTCTATGGTTTTATTCAGCATCTTCACCATGCTCTATCTGTTGAATAATTTTTTCAATATGGTTACCGTAGGCTACCGATTTATCAAAGATAAAGGTAAGTTCTGGCACATGGCGCAATTTTAACCGTTTACCAAGTTCACGGCGCAGGTAGGCAGAAGCACTTTCAAGCCCCTTTTGTGTCTGTTCAATATCAGCATCTTCACCCATTACGGTGAAATAAACCTTAGCGATGCGCAGATCGGTTGTAACATCTACCGACATAAGGGTTACAAAACCAACCCGAGGATCACGTAATCCGCGCAAAATTATGTCTGATAAATCTTGTTGAATTAGCTCTCCAACTCTTACAGAACGCTGACTAGCCACAGGTTCATCCTTTTCTATTAAATATGTAACCAACAAAAAAACGACTCCAGATAAAAACTGCCAGTAAACACGCAAAAAACGCATCCACTGGCAGATACCATAGCCGTGATTTAAGCTTTACAGCTCAGTTTTATGCGCTTCCATCTCGTAGGCCTCTATAACATCACCAACCTTGAGATCGTTATATTTTTCCAGACCAATACCACACTCGTAACCGGTAGCAACCTCTTTAGCATCATCTTTAAAGCGCTTAAGAGAGTTCAGTGAACCCTCCCACACTACTATGCTATCACGCACCAAACGTACTTGCGCGTTACGCGTCACCTTACCATCAGTTACCATACAACCAGCGATGGTACCAACCTTCGACACGCTGAAGATTTCGCGTACTTCAACACGACCAAGACTCTTCTCACGCAGTGTCGGAGCTAGCAGGCCTTCCATAGCATCATGGATATCGTTAACAGCATCATAAATAATGCTGTACAAGCGGATATCAACACCCTCTTTCTCTGCAAGTTGTGCCGCCTTAGGTTCTGGACGCACGTTAAAACCGATAATAATTGCATCAGATGCCGAAGCCAGCGAAACATCGCTTTCAATAATTCCACCAACACCGGTATGTACTACGGTCAAACGACAACTTTCGGTAGTCAACTTGGATAAAGAGTCTTTCACGGCCTCGACCGAGCCCTGAACATCTGCTTTTACGATTACTTTTAGCTCTTCAACATTACCCGCCTGAATGCGCGCATATAACTGATCTAACGACAAACGACTGTTTTGCGCCAACTCAGCTTCACGTAATTTATGCTGGCGATGCATAGCTACCTCTTTAACAGCTTTCTCATTTTCCAAAGCATTCAAGGTATCACCAGCTTCAGGAACACCCTGCAAACCGGTAACCTCTACAGGGACAGAGGGACCAGCTTCTTTAATAGTTTGCCCACGATCATTGGTCATGGTACGTACCCGACCGTAATGAATACCAGCAACGATTGGATCACCAATCTTCAACGTTCCGTCCTGCACCAAAACCGTAGCTACCGCGCCACGACCTTTGTCTAAACGCGCCTCTACAATAGTACCACGACCGCGCTTAGTTGGGTCGGCACGCAATTCCAACACTTCTGCCTGCAGCAAAATCATTTCGAGCAATTGATCCAGATTGGTGCGCTGCTTAGCCGACACCTCTACGAAAATAGTCTCACCGCCCCACTGCTCAGGCACCATTTCAAATTCGGTCAACTCCTGCATAACACGCTCAGGATTAGCTCCCTCTTTATCCATTTTATTCACGGCTACAATGATCGGCACACCGGCAGCCTTAGAGTGGCTGATCGCCTCTTTAGTCTGGGGCATAACTCCATCATCTGCAGCAACAACAAGAACCACAATATCGGTAACCTGAGCGCCACGTGAACGCATGGCTGTAAAAGCCTCATGCCCTGGAGTATCGAGAAAAGAGATAGTCTTATCGTGAACCTGAACATCGTAAGCACCGATATGCTGGGTAATACCGCCAGCTTCTCCATCAGCAATTTTTGCTTGACGAATGGCATCCAACAAACTGGTTTTACCATGATCAACGTGACCCATGATAGTTACCACTGGTGGACGCTCTTCCTGATGCGCAGAGGCTTCCTCCGTAGGGATTTTATCATCCTCAGCCGACAAAACACTCAATTCATCAAAGGCGACATTTTCCACCTCATACTTAAAATCAGCAGCGAGAATCGATGCACTTTCAAAATCCAGCGGGTGGTTTATAGTAACCATTGTACCTTGACGCATCAGCTCACGAATCAAATCGTTTGCCTTAACACCCATACGCTTAGCCAACTCACCGACGGTAATAACATTGCTAATACGAATTATACGTTTAATAGCCTTAGGAACAGTAATCTCGGTCTTTTTGGCTACCTTTGGCTGTTTTTTGCCGCGCCGACCACGCCCTAAACGATCTGGTTCAAAGACCTCCATACGATCCCGCTTGCGCCGTTGACCATCACCAGAATTCGCACCAGCAGCATAATCAGTACCCTTGCCAACCTTCTTCTTTTTTCTCGTTCCGCGATCCTTCTGAGAATCTGACAATGGCGCCTCAGGAGCTAGTGCGGGGCGTGAGGCAGAAGGTCTAGCACTTACTGGACGAGGACTGCCAGCATCAGGACGACCAGTTGCGGGACGACCAGTTGCGGGACGACCGGTAGCGGGACGACCAGCAGCAGCGGGACGTGCATCTGCAGAATTTGGCCTACCAGCTTGAGGATTACGCGTTTGTTGCGGCTTGCGCCCACGCTGATTTTGCTCACCACGTAGTGCTGATTTGGGCAACTCTACCCGGCCGAGAATCTTGGCACCACTGCCTGGGGTACGAGCACTGCCTTTAGCTTCATCAGCAGTTGAAACTATTGCTGCCACATTGCGCGTTGCTGCTTTGCGCTTAGGGGCCGGCTGAGCGGTGACAGGGGGAGCTACAACGGCAGCCTCTTTCTGAGCAACAGCCGGTGTTGTTTGGTTTTCCTCTGAAGACAATAGCGGTTCTGCTATCGGTGTGGTCTCTTCTGATTGTGCAACCACCCCAGTCTTAGGTTTAATTGGTTCAGGGACCACAGCCTGTTCAGGTGGTACAGACTGCTGTGCTGCAACAACTTCTATTGCTTCAGCGGCTACTGGCTCAACACTAGCTTCGACCTCAGGCGCAACGGAAGTAACTGGCGCAACTTCCGGCTCGTCTACTTCCTTAGCTGGTTCAACCATCCGCCGACGGCGGATAAGACCAGTGCTGACTCTTTGCTCTTCAAAGGTAACATTGGGTTCAGTTGGCGTTTTCTTGCCCTGTTCAATATTACGTACAGCTTCTTCATCAACTACACTCATATGGCTTTTTGCCTCAATTCCTGCCTGTTGCAGACGTTCGAGTAAATCTTTATTTTCCACGCCCATCTGTTGTGCTAGTTCATAGATCCTAATTTTCGCCATCAGAGTTCCCCCATTACATACTTATATCGTTGCAGCTCTTGATTTAATGTTTGCGCCAACGGACTCTTTGTCACAGCCAAGACACTCCGCTCCGACAAGCCTAAAGCCTGGCCCATTGTCGCTTTATCAAAACACTCGAGCAGTGGTACCCCAGCACGCGCTGCCTGTTGACGCACCTTTGAACCAATACCTTGCGTAACGTCCGTAGCCAGTAAAACAAAGGCTATATCACGTGCATCACGCAGTGTCGACAACACTAGCTGACTCCCACTCGCAACCAAACCGGCTTTTCGTGCCATCCCCAACAGATTTAAAACTCTGGTGGTGACCTGCGCCTTCAAAGAACTAATCAGCTGGTCTACATCTATGCTTACTTGAGTATTTTTATACGAGCGTACAAACGCATTGCGCTGTACTGCTCGAGTAATACATTCCTGAGTAAAACAGGTGTAACTACCACGTCCGGGCAATTTATGCTGATAATCGACCAGTATAGCACCATCAGGTGCTACAACATAACGAATCAATTCGTCTTGGGCAGCACTTTCACGACAGGCAATACAGGTCCTAACACTGTTACGTGTTTTTTTTACCAAAAAATATTACTCCTGCTTGTCCGTAGCTTCTACATCTGCTTCTACATCTGCTTCTACATCTGCTTCTACATCTGCTTCTACATCTGCTTCTACATCTGCTGAATCATCTACACCAGCATCAGCGATAACATCTTCGGCAACCGAATCCTCTGTCTCCGCAACATTTTCATCGTCCTGCTTCGTAAGCTCATCCTGCTCAATTTCAGCAGCACGACTTTCGCTCTTAATATCAATCTTCCAACCAATAAGACGCGCAGCCAGGCGGACATTTTGCCCTTTTTTACCAATAGCCAGAGATAGTTGGTCATCAGGAACAACAATTTCCATCGCATGCTCTTCACTGTCAACGTATACACGCGACACATCTGCAGGTGCCAGTGCAGCACAGGCAAAGCGCGCCATATCATGGCTCCAATGAATGATGTCTATTTTTTCGCCACGCAACTCAGATACTACGTTCTGCACCCGAGATCCACGCATACCCACGCAAGCGCCTACTGGATCCACATCTGGATCATGGGACACCACTGCTATCTTCGCACGGCTACCCGGCTCACGTGAACACGCAATAATTTCCACAATCCCTTCAGCTATTTCCGGGACCTCTGTCTTAAATAGCTCCATAACTAAACTTGGATGGGTACGAGAAAGGATAATCTGCGGGCCCTTGGGTGACATCTTAACTTCTGATATATAGGCACGTAACCGATCAGATTGACGGTAATTTTCGCGCGGAACCTGCTCACGGTGAGGCAGCAGCGCCTCAGCCCGACCGAGATCAATAATTAAATCTCCACGCTCATAACGGCGGACAATACCGTTAACCAGCTCGCCAACCCGGCTTATAAATTCATTGTAGATGCCTTCGCGCTCAGCCTCACGTACCTTTTGGATAATAACCTGTTTAGCGGTCTGGGCAGCAATCCGACTAAAAGTACCAGAATCCATCTTCATGCCCAAAGAATCGCCACAAACAACATCAGGATCAATCTCCTGTGCTTCCGCCAGGTCGATCTCTTTATAGGAATCCTGCACTTCATCAACAACAGTAACAAACTCGAACAGTTCCACTTCGCCCTGCTCGTTATTGTAATGCGCTTCTAGGTCGCGGGTATTGCGATACTTTTTATTTGCCGCCGACAGAACTGCTGATTCTAGCGCTTCAACTAACACTGAACGATCAACACTCTTATCTTTGACCACTTGATCTATAACGTGGTTGAGATTCGCAACCATTTAAAAATCTCCCATATTTAGCACCTGAACACTTCAGGCAAAGCCGATACCAATGTTACCCCCAAGCCATGAGGATAAATACCGGGTTTAAGTTCATTATTAGTTTAATAAAAGACTGGTTTAGAATTGTGGTTCCAGGTTTACTTTATCTATGTCATCTCTGGATAATTCAACACGACCAGGTGGCTGATCTTGCTGATCGACTACAACCTTACCTTGAACCAGACCAATCAATTCACCGACAAAACTTTTACGTTTGTAGCCCCTGCCATCGGGATCTAAAGCAACTACAGTTTTAGCCCGTACTATCTGTCCGGCAAAGCGCTCAAAATCGGCGTCCCTCTTGATGATTCTATCTAATCCTGGCGATGAAACCTCCAACCGATAAGCACACGATGGCACCTCTTCGATATCCAAGATTGCACTTAACTCACGACTAAACCGGGCGCAAGCATCCAGATTAATACCACCCTTTTTATCAACATACACACGTAACAGCCATTCAGCACCATGTTGTTGATATTCCATATCTACCAACTCAAGTTCCTGCTCGGCTAAAATAGGTGCAGCAAACTGAGTTACCTGCTCAATAATTGAATCAGTATTCATTTTCGTACCCTGTAAAAACAAAAAAA
>Ga0307991_1000226_pt1 | contig 42082 bp, 26 predicted proteins | sample EllFjometagen131_FD_203146 | JGI IMG/M metagenome (GOLD analysis project Ga0307991, IMG submission 203146) | Marine microbial communities from Ellis Fjord, Antarctic Ocean - #131 | ecosystem: Environmental > Aquatic > Marine > Unclassified | place: Southern Ocean | collected 2014-10-08 | reverse complement strand
CACATGAGTATAAAGTTAAAGTTGCTCAACAATTAAGACTACGCAGATTTCTTATGTCTGTGGCTACTTATATAGTCGCGTTCCTTGCAACATTTCTGATAACTCGCCTGGGCTTGGGTCATTTAAGCATGACGCAATGGATCGCCCTCATCGGGCTATGGCTGTGTGGTCTCGGTTTGTTTTTCCTCATGTTTTACACCGGCGTTAATCTGCGTTTTTCAGAACCATCTCTGACCAAGGAACAAATTATATTTTCCGCAATCTTTGGTGCCGTGATCATGTACTGGTTACCGGAGGCCCGCCCAATCATACTTCTATTTTTTCTGCCCGGGTTCAGCTTTGGAATACTGATCCTGACTCTCCCACGATATCTCGTCGTCGTCGGCGGGATACTGGGGGTATATGCAGGCGTTCTGGGTTTGGAGTTCTACCAGCATCGTCAGGGATTTGATATTCAATACGAGTTGTACCTTTTTGTTCTATTCAGTCTTTTGCTGCTCTGGCTTGCCTTTTTCGGGGGATTTGTGTCCAAGATAAAGCGACGACTCCGAGCCCAAAAGGTGGAAAACCAAAAATCCCTCGATCTGATAAAAATCGAAATTAAGGAACGCAGACGCACTGAAAAAGCTTTGGCAGAATCAGATAGTTTGCGAGAATTGCTCCTCGATATTATTACACATGATCTAAGAAATCCAGCTGGAGTAATATATGGCATGTCAGATATGGCTCATACCAAGATGCCCGAGAATAAGCTAATAGAGCACATCTACTCAAGCAGCGAGCGCTTAATGAAGGTCCTGGAGAACACATCAATTCTTAGCCGGGCTGTATTTGGAGAAACAATTGAAAAAGAGGAGATAGACCTAAAGAAAATGCTTTCAGCGCAGATGGATGACAATTTGCCAGCTCTGCACGAGGCTGGAATGGCTCTGGAATTGAATTTCCGGGATAGCATCTTTATTCAAGCAAACCCGATCATCTCCCAGGTGTTCAAGAACTTTATAAGTAACGCGATCAAGTATGCACGGGACGGGAAAAAGATCCTTATCGAAGCGGTTGAAGAGAATGATGCAGTGTTGATAGCCGTAAAAGATTATGGTGAAACGATCCTGGAAGAAGAAAGACAAAAGATTTTCGAACGAAAGTATCAGATTGAGGACGGTAATGATACGGGCAGAGGACTTGGCCTCGCAATTGTGAAAAGAATAGCAGAAGCACATGATGGTGAAGTCTGGGTTGAACCCAACTTACTACGAGGCAATAGCTTCTGTCTTCGTCTTCCTCGTTAACTGTGCGACAACTGATTGTTGGGCGACAAGCGCTAGGAAACCCTGCAATAGCACCATTCGACCCTCGAATTTCAAAACATTTTCAAAATGGAGACTTTTTAGTGACCGACACCCCTCTAGCCCTTATATAGGTTAAAAGGCCAGGGATTTCTAATCCGTAGGTCACAGGTTCGAGCCCTGTCCGGAGTACATTATTGAGACCAGTTTATCTGGTCTCTTTTTATTATCTGCTCCTTACTAATACAACTGGTGTCAGGTAGTTCTCTAACAGTCTCGATAAAAATTTGATTAATAATGACACCTGATGATGCTTTCATAACATGTTGGATGCCCGGAAAGTGTCTCTTATTTTTTAAGCGATCTTGTCCGAATTACTTTGACGACATACAGTATGGTGGAAGATTTGACGGGGAAGCTAATTGTGTAACTCAGGTTAATACTAACTTCATGGTCACTGGAATGGCAATGGATACCACAGTTAAATATATGGTACCATGGACCCTGTTTTTATCCAGCATAGGTGATACGGTTTGGACCACAGACTTTGGTTTTGGTTTAGCAGAGAAAAATGGCCCCATTTTAGACATGGTCAAAGTAGATGCAGGTGAATATTTACTTGCTGGAGCGAGATTATACGATTTTGAACTCATGAACTTAAATGGACTTCTGATGAGATTATCATTCAATCCAACATCAACGAACATAACATCTGAATTACCAACGAAATATTCATTACAGCAGAACTACCCCAACCCTTTCAACCCGACCACCACAATTAGCTATGCACTACCAGAACAATCCACTGTCAAACTGACAGTCTTCGATATTCGGGGTCAAGAGGTAATGGAACTCGATAGGGCTGAGAAACAAGCTGGCAATTATGAAGTGCAATGGAGTGGGATGGATCAATCAGGAAATTCAGTAAGTACAGGTGTCTTTTTCGCTCGTCTACAGGCGGGGGAGTTCACACAGACCATCAAGATGGTTTATCTCAAATAAGGAATTACTTCCTAATAGAAAGTAATTCAGACCAAATAGAATATTGGAAGAAGGATTGGCATTGGCTGGTCCTTCTTTTTATGAATGGGCAGGCCTCAATCGGGCAGGCTACACTTTTTCGATTCACACTCTAAACACAATAATATCAAATAGATGTAATTTGGTACATGCTTTCTTACAAGCAGGGGGTCGGGGGTTCGAATCCCTCAGCGCCCACCCCACTCGATACTTCACTCGATTACCGCAATTGAAGTGAAGACTCAGAATGCTGAAGTATCGAGTATAAACAAATCTGAGTGTACGAACTGTATGTAGAGTTCGGTAGTCGATGACTTCACCCCCCAAGCCCTTGGCCACTTCGGTGGCTGGGGGCTATTCTTTTTCTAGGCGTGACACTCACATTTCCATAGCTCCCAAAGTCCATAGATTGGCAGTGGGGGAGTGCAAGTGTTTGGTGTGTGGGGTTGGGGTTGGCTAAAGAGCATGGGTTGAACAATTGAATCAATATCAGGTACAGCTACAGCACATAAAAATACTTTCTGGCGATGACAGATGGTTTCCTCACAGGATTAGAGGATAGATTTCACTTTGCGGCTGTTAGCATGTGAGTTATTCGGAATACTGTATCGCCCCTACATCCCAAGATCCAGAGTCTGGAAGTGCGTTACCTTCAAAATCAGTCGAGTAAAATTCACTTAGATTTAATCCAACTTCTTTCAATAGACTACCTTCGTCTAGGTGATAATCACTGTTTCCTCCATCTACAAAATTGACCAGACCAGGATCACCATTTCCCGCTGCAGTTTCAGGTAAGTATAACAAGCCTGGATTGTTCACACGATAATACCAGTTGTTTTGCTGAGTGACATGATGCTGACTATCATCAGCTCTATACGGATTGACATTTTTAGTAATAATGAGGTTGTTTCTAACTGTAGGATCACCCAGTTGAACCTCCATGGACGAGTTGTAGTGAAGCTGGTGAGTTCTATCAAATGTGTTATTGTCAATATATGAGTCATGTAATGGTGCTTCCAGGAATCCGATACTCTGGTAATCGGTACTCAGGTTAAACGCTACCCTGAGGTTCCAAACTTCACGGTGCTCAATATCATAATCCCAGCTGATTTCCAGGAATCCGCAATTATTGATCGTACGATTATGATGGATATAAATATTGTCCTTATGATTTCGTCCATCATCAATCTCTATCGCCCCGCCATCACCGCCCCAGGCGTGGCCTTCAGTGACCCAGAACTCACTGATCGTGTTGTAGCTGATTTCTTGGTTGCCTATTCCGAGCTGAATACCGAGCGGACCCCAATACTGACTTCCAAGCAGGACTTGTTGGCCAACCATAGTATTATGGGTGATCAATGTATATTCCCCATGAGACTGAATCGCTTTTGGTACAACGTTAAAAAAACAATTCCTGACAATACAATGATCAGCTCCAAGCATGATCCGAAAGGCGCCGGCAGACCAAACAGTTATGAAGTTTCCATCTGCTGGAGGGGGGACATCGTGGAAGTACAAACCATCAGCGATGAGATAATCTCCATTAAAACGGATAGCATTGCCCGTATTATCAGACCAGTTTGGATTAGAAAACATAGGTAACGGTCCACCCCCATAATTGGTAATGTAGTTGGTAAAGACAATTGGCTCCCCCTCGGAACCAGATGCTTCAATCTGTATGCCTCCTGTCCACGAGGACCCGCGTGCAAAATAGACGGTATCTCCAGGTTGTAGATCTGCGGATTCCACCTTGGTGTGAGATTTCCAGGCCGAGTCCTTCGAATTGCCGTTGTTATTATCCTTACCAAGCTGAGAATCTAGATAATATTTTGATTGCGAAATCCGCGGTTCTGGCTCGGGATTATTATTGGTGTCGCAACCCTGAATAGCGATAACCAAAAAGCAAATTAGAGCCAGTTTGGGCATTGGACCTGCATTCAAATTAAAAGCGGATGTCATTACTACTCCTTAGATCTATCGTTCATTCATATTGCAATTCATAAGCCCCAATATCAGATGCGGAACCGTTTGGCACGGTCAAATCCTCAATGTCAGAAGTGTACTCCAGATTTTGGCCAGCATCAACCGCGGGGCTACCCGAAGTCAAATGATAGTCTTTACCGAGAAGATTGACAAACCCGGGGTTGACAATCATTTCGCCTGGACCAAGGGTTAGTCCGTGCGGATCTTTGTTGCTTCCATCGGCGGAGTAGTAGATATTGTTTTCTTTCACCGCGGAGGTATAGCCGATATTAGCGTCATAGGGCGCGTCAACCCAGACCTGCAGGTCATTGCTCACCACAAAGATATTGTTGCGGACGGTAAAGGGTTCCCTATTAGGCACATTTCCCCAGCTATATGCCATGCTAAATACCGTGTTGACCGAGGGCGGATTGCCAAGGGGTGCAAGCGTACGAATCACTGTATTATTTTCGACTTTGGAATCATGGCTACCCCAATAGAATATGAATTCCTGATAGTCATTACTTACATTATAATAGACGTCAATATTGTTTCCAGCACATTCAGTCTCAACTTCCAAAAATCCATAGCATCGTGTGGAAACATTATGGTGGATATCTATATCATGTGCGGACTGGTCAAAGAAGCGGTCATCTACTTCAATAGCGCCGCCATCTGCACCATAAGCTCCGCCCACTTTATAGATATTTGTAAACCTATTGTACGAAACATCAGCATAGGCACTGCCTATAACAACTCCAAGAGGTCCCCAATTGGGGTTCCAAAGCCAACGGTTGAAATCATGGAAATTGTTATTATTAATCTGGGTATACAAACCCACAGAATTAACACCGATTACACAATCATTAAATTCACAATTTCTGACAGTAACATGATCACCGCCTACGTTGACAAACACAGCGCCTACACTCATTGCATCATCACCGCTCCCCTGTTGTGCATCGGCACCACCGTGAAAGTATAAACCATCAATTATGAGGAAATCCCCATTGATGAAAAACGAGGTTCCATATCGCTCATAAAAATCCATATTTGTAAAACTTGGCGACTTTCCGCTTCCGTAATTGGTGAAGACAATTGATTCCTCTTCGGTACCAGACGCATCAATCTGAATGCCGCCTGTCCACGAGGATCCTCGTGCAAAATAGACGGTATCGCCAGCCTCTAGATTTGCGGATACCACCATGGTGTGAGATTTCCAGGGCGAGTCCTTCGAATTGCCGTTGTTATTATCATTACCAAGCTGAGAATCGATATAATATATTGATTTCGAAATCCGCGGTGCTGCTTCAGACTCAGAACTGGAATTGCAGCCCTGAATAGTGAGAACCAAAAAGAAAATTAGAACCAGTTTGGGTATTGGAGCGGCATTCAAATTAAAAGCTGATGTCATGTGTATTTCCCCTTCTTTATTAATGTTCAGTCATACAATGTGTGCAACAGAGATACACATATTACGCATTATGTTCAAAGACTGCTCTTCGATGTGGACTTAGTCATTCCCTGCGCCCCAGCCGGTGGCACGGAGTTCCGGATTGATCCTCAATTGGACCTAATAACTATGGTCTGGTCACAATGCCCGGAGGGAATGGGAAAAAACTCACTCTGCCCTCCACATGAAGAGCAAACCATACAGGTCAGTGCCACACTGAGGACCATGGCCAGTCGTCCTACTTCCGATAACCTTCTGGGTGATTTCATTACACGACCATACCTCTCTTTAAGATCACTGGTTGAACCGATTATGTTCAGCTCTGTATTTTAGATTTGAACATGGGATTTATCTGTATCGCCTTTTCATAATCAAGTCTTGATTTACCATCATCACCACTCCATTTATGTATCAGGCCACGCGTGTAGTAGGCGTCAGCCTGATTTGGTGTTAACTCGATGACTCTGGTGAGATCGGAAATAGCATTTCCATAATCGCCCCGCATTGCATATAGCATTCCACGGTTACTCAAAGCCTTATCATAATAGGGATCCAAACTGATGGCTTTGGTATATTCAGCGATAGCTTTTGAACCCCCCGCTTCCTCTGAGTAGCCCAGTGTTTGGTAACCAGATTGAAAAATTAGACCCCGATTAAAATAGGCCATCGCATTATCACTATTTTCCTGAATGGAACGATTAAAATCATTGATGGCCAACTCAAATGAGCCTTTGGATGCATATGCTATTCCACGATTATTAAGGGCCATCAAATAATGACTGTCTAGGGAGAGTGCGTGGGAAAAATCAGAAATAGCCTGATCTAGCTGGTTTTGTGCAATTAATATTAATCCACGCATATTAAATGAAGGTGCATGATCCGAACGGTCTTGTATAGCATAATTCAATTGATGATGTGCCTTCTTAATGAGACCCTGTTGATAATACACAACCCCCAGGTTATAACGTCCTACGGATGATTTCGGCTTCAAATCAACGGCTCTCTCAAACAGAATAACGGCTTTATCATATATTCTGTTCTCAAGAAATATTTTTCCTTGTTGAATTAATCTATTGAAGTCCATGCCTTCCAGATTTGAAAGATCAAAATCCCTCAAGCTCACAAGCTCATTGATCAAATATTTCACACCAGGATGATCTGGATCAATATCCAGGGCTTTCTGGAATTCTTTGATGAAATTACCTTCACTGGTCTCCTTCAAGATGAGACCTTTCATCAGATGTTTGGTCGCACGGTTTGCCAATTCCAGAGCATTTTTAGTTTCCGACCAGTGCGTTGCTTCGGCTTCCACATTTTTTAGATAGGGGAGAAGGGATGTTGTGTTGTTCATGATGAGCTCATAAGCCCGCCCGATATCCTTACCAGGATTCCTGAGTCGGGGCGCAAATTCCAAAACCGGCTGGTCTAGAGAATGCATGGAAGCTTTTTGAATCCATTCTGTAAAACCAGATTCATCCATTTTAAAAGCATCCAGAAGATAAACGGGATCATCAAGGTTGATTAATTGAAGATCTACTTCTGCGAATTGCTTAAATCGTTGATTAAATAGCTCCATATCAATATTAATAGGGTGTTCAGATCCGACAATTAATGCATGCTTATTGTAATGTGTCACCGCCATCCACAGAGAGACATGTGGAAATACTGAATGAAAAGTGTGTAACAGCGTTTTAAAACTTTCTTCCGGCATTTCAACTGGAAGCCAGCTGGTCATAAAACCACCTTCTTTAAGGCGTTTTCTTCCATTCTCAAAATATTCTCGGGTATACAATCCAGAGTTACCTGAATAGAATGGCCAGATGGAATCATTTAAAATAAAATCATATTTTCGATCGGTTAAAGCCACATAATTAGCACCATCCATAATAATGGCCCGGAATTTGGGATGATTTATCACGTAGTGATTGATATCTGAAAAATATCTGCTGGATGTTTCCAGGACAGATCTAGATATCTCAACAATATCGACATGTTCTGTGTCGTATGTTGTAAGTATATGACTGGTCTCTCCACTACCAAAACCAACCTGAAGCACATCTTTTGCATTAGGGTGGAGCAGCATGGGAATATGAGCCTGGAGTTTTTGAGTTGTACGAAGTGTAAAGTCTGTACCAGCTACATTAATGGACCCTGTGGAGATAACTCGGTTCCCATCGGGATATCTGTGAACAGTTGTAATACATTCCACGCCTTCGTTGGCATAAAGGATTTCCACTTGATTATTAATCTGTTTCTCACCGATATTGTAATATTGAAATAAAAAGTCATGGGGCAAAAGTGTGAATAAGGAAAGCGCTAAAATCCAAAAGGTTGCGCTTAATATCATTCTCCTGCCAAAGCGGAATTTTGTTTTAGCGGAACCCCATTCAACAATACCAATGATAAAGGTTCCCAGCAATAAAGCTAAAGCAGAAATTAAAACAAGACTGGCTTGAGTCCCTAGCCATTCAGTAAGGAAAAAACCTGTGAGAAGTGAGCCAAGAATACTCCCTACAGTATTGACGGAATAGAGTTTTCCAACTGAAGAGCCAATGCTGCTGACGTTGCGAGTATATATATGAGTGACCAACGGAAAAGTCATACCCATCAGTATGGTCGGAATGAGCATAATTGAACCAGCTAAAAGTATTTGCTTGAACATTTGATCACGCCAGGTCAAAGACTCAAACAGACTGGAGACGAGCTCAAATTGACCGAAAAGGAAAATAGATAAAAGTCCCAAGAGACCGATAAACGATTCAATGATTCCAAACACCTTCAAATGGTTTTTAATAAGTTTTGATTTTTCTAATAGACTTATTAATAAACTCCCGATTCCTAAACCGACTAGAAAAACGGTCAGCATAATTGAAAAGGCATAGACAGTAGTGTTAAGTTTAAATATGAGTAAGCGGCTCCATAATACTTCATAGGAGAGAGAAATAAAACCGGCCAGGCCAAATCCAAACAATAATAAAAGAGGTATTTGGCTGGTTGTATTTTTTTGTTTAGCCAGTAAAGGGGTTTCTTGAATTGTTTTATCCGCGAACTCAAAGCGTAAACTAAGTAGATAAAACACAACACCGAGAATGATATTTATTCCAGCAGCAAAAAAGATAGTATGGGTGACCCCAAGAGTCTCCAACAAAAAGAAGCCGGTTACGAAACAACCAACAGTCGCCCCCAAAGTATTTACAGAATATAGCAATCCAACTTTTGGTCCAATCTCTTGCTTTCGCCTTACAATATATTTGCTCAACAGGGGCAGGGTGCCGCCCATTAGGAAGGTGGGAATTAATAAAAGAATAAATGAAAGAATAGTTTTAATTAAGAACAGGAAACCTGAGGATGAAGTAACATTCTGAAAGATAAAAGTATAAATGCTATTGAGTCCCTGTAGGAAGATGGGCATACATATCGCAACAATGCCAATTCCAATTTCCAGGAATGAATACAACCGTAAAAGTTTATTATGCTTGTCCGTAATTCGTCCAAGCACAATACTGCCAAGTGCCAGCCCGCCCATATAGGCAGCAAGTACTGCACTTATGGCATAGGTTGTATTGCCAAAAACTGACGTGAACATTCTGGTCCACACAACCTCGTAAATCAACCCAGTTATGCCAGAAAGAAAGAAGAGTATAAAAATAAAACTCGTGAGCATGGGAGATGATAATCCGGTGGAATTGTGGTCTGATTTATTATTTAGCATAGATTCATTCTTTGTTATTAGTGATTTGTAATGTCAAATATTTATTGAATAGAGAAAAGGCATTATATTCATTTCAAGAACCATAAAACATACGCATTATTAATTTTAATTAGCCCTAGCCTAATCATGACTATTGTAGTTTAAGAAACAACACCCCTTTAGGTAAAAGCACAAGACGGCACCGATAATATTGTGCATAGTTGTTCAAATATCTGACAATAAATGTGAAGCTCGAGCGGTAATCTAGATTCGTTATTGTAAGTATACAACTCAAACCTGCAAGAATGGATTGTACTACTATAGCGTAGATGTATTGGGCGAAATTATCGAGGTTGATTATTCAAAATGGTGCACGGAAATGAATCGATATTTATTTATTCAGGCCATACGATCTTACCTACATGTATTGAATGAGACGAGAAGTAAAACCGTTGATTCTGGCTTTTGCCCTAGACGGACCTGGTGAATCGCTACCCTTTGAGATCGGAAATAATGACTTCCGATATAGTGTGTTGCAGACTAATGCTGTTATACGCTGTGAATTCAGTCCCGGGTCTATACTATTTCTCGTCTGGCAGCACGATCAGGAATCCTATCTATCTGGAACCGAGGCTGATATCAATCAATCCTTGCGTAGAAGTGTCGAGGCGTTAAATGATTCTAAAGGCTTTAGCACATTCATGTTTAAGCTGAATTATAGATTTGGTAGTTGAGCAGTGAAAAGAATCTAACGATCAGAATAGCACTTCCTTGTTGGATGAGGTTTAAAAACCGAAGCTGGCTCACAAGTTTACGTGATGGATTACTCGAAGGTTTTGTGCAGATCATGTTCAGGTAAATCGATGCCCACTTATTGATCGCTAGACTGATATTCTAATACACATAAAAAGCAATAAAAACAATAATATAGCACATAATTAACCAAGTAATAATGTTTGGCAATTGTGTGTTCCAGTACACATTAACTTTTTCCCCTTTCCACATCAAAACCAGGCGCAAGCTGCATAACATGGCGGGTTTGGCGCTCAGGTCTAGGTCGCTCGAAAAAGCGCTACAAACAATAATGAGATAAAAAATAATCTTAGATTGTTTCTTTAGAAAAATGATCGTCTAGTGTTGCGCAAGTTGCGCAATAAGCGCAATATTATGTCCTGCATACCTGATTATAGAAGTATTTTAGCAGCTACACCATCATTCACTATATTATCCTGTTTTTACCAACTCCGGTCAAGAACCTGCTACCTGTATGAGTTGTTCTGCTGAATAATGCATTCGTCAGTTGAAGGCGCCTATACCTTAAATATTAAGAGGATAGGTCGCAAATAGTTGCGCAAAAAGGAATTGTGCTCCAGCTGAGATAGTTTTTGTCTCCCAAAAAAGCAGTGTGACATAGCTCACCCTAAGCAACAGATATTACCATTGACAATGCAAATAGGATGTCCAATATTGTTTGCACAAACGATTGTACAAAGATGATTAATTAAGCTGATTAGGGATTTATGAAAATCACGCTGCAAAGTATAGCAAACCAGCTTGGCGTTTCTACAACAACGGTTTCTCGTGTTTTAAGTGGGCAAAGTAAGAAATACAGAATCAGCCCCACAACAGAAGAGTTGATTAGAGAGACCGCCAGTGAATTGGGGTACATCCCTGATCAAATGGCTAAGGGTTTACGAATGAGACGGTCCTACACTATTGGCCTAATCATTCCTGATATTTCAAACCCGTTTTTCTCCATGGTCGTAAGGAGTATTGAGCGAGAAGCACGTCGGAGTGGGTATGCTATCATCTTATCGGATACCCAGGAGACAACACAGCTAGAGAGCGAAGCGATCAGATTACTCCAGAGCCGGAAAGTGGATGGTTTTATTATTTTTCCCGTCGGTGGAAAAACCAAGCATCTAATTTCCTTGGTTCAGGCAGAGTCCCCAGTAGTTATTGCTGACCGATACTCCAAAGATTTGAAATGTCCCTTTGTCATCTCGGACAATTACCGAGGTGCTTTTGAGGCCACAACCCATCTACTTGAACAAAATCATAGAAATATTGCCTGTATTCAGGGACGACCTGGTACCACTGTGAGTGATGATCGAGTAAGAGGTTATCGGGATGCTCTAGAGCAGTATAATATCCCAGAATCTGACCAGCTTATTGTAGGTGATAGTTTCGGGGAAGCCAATGGTTATGTAAGCGCAAAACTCCTTCTTAGTCGAGAATCCCGACCCACAGCTTTTTTTCTATGTAGTAACTTGATTTCCTTGGGAGCCATGCGGGCAACCTTTGAAGAGGGACTGAAAATTCCTGAAGATATATCAATGATCTCATTTGATGATCAACCCTATTCAGAATATCTGGCAACCCCTATGACCGTTGTGGCACAACAAACCAGAGAGATGGGTCAAATCATTCTAAAACTATTAATGGTACAAATAAACAATGATGCTCCGACTCGATCAGAGGGAGTTGTTTTGCCAACAAAATTGATATACAGAAAATCTGTCATAAAAGCAAAGCTGAAGCAATCACCATAAGAGGCTAATTCATTGTTATTGCTCAGGATTGAATATTTAAGAAATGTAGGCGGTGTGAGTCCGGAGAATGATTTTTTTAGATCACACCATAAACCGCTATAAAGGGGTAGAGAAGATGCAAATCCAAAGTAGATCCACAGATTGGAGATTCATTACTATTGTGGTCGTCCTATTACTTGGTTTGAGTAATATCTGGGCTGGAACCTCTGGTAAAATCGCTGGTCGTATTTATGACACAGATACTGGCGAAGCTTTACCAGGAGCCAACGTAATGATAGATGGAAGCAACATGGGGGGCAGTAGTGATATTGATGGTAGATATTTCATAATTAATGTTCCGCCTGGAATCTATGTACTCAAAGCCTCGTTTATGGGGCACGAAGGAATAGTAATCAATGATGTCTACGTGACGATTGACCGCACGACTGAAATTGATTTTCCCATGGCAGCCAACGTACTCGAAGGAGCTGAAGTCACCATTACAGCCGACCGGCCATTGGTGGATAAGGACCTCACAGGTAGTAGGCAGATGGTATCTGCTGATGACATGGATCAAAGCTGGGCAAGAGATCTTAGTGAAGTGGTTGAAATGCAATCCGGTGTTGCCGATGGCCATTTCCGTGGTGGTACAATGACAGAATCTGTCTATATGTTGGACAATATCAGTCTTAATTCAGGATTGATGAGTGACAATTATACAGCAATCAACCCTACAACTATTCAAGAAGTTGTGGTTCTTACAGGTGGGTATAATGCAGAGTATGGTAATGCCCAGTCCGCTATTGTGAATGCCGTTACACGAGAGGTAAGCTCTGGTTATGAAGCCACTTTGGTTACCCGTATGCGCCCTGCCGGTAAATACCATTGGGGTCGCAACCTCTATAGTGAGGATAATGCTGATATCGCCGATTATGGCCTGGATTATTGGACAGCTCAAGTTGTCAATGAAGACAGCGACTATTTTGGAGATGATGCAGACGCATTACTCGCACAATATCAGAGCTATACCACAGCCGACGATATACAGAAGAACTATGCAGAGCGCGCGGAGTATGAGACCGAAGCCACCATCGTTGGTGCGCTGACACCCAAAATTGGGTATATGGTTTCGGGCCGTTTTAAAAGAGGTGTGAACGTTTTTCCTCAGGCTATGGAGTACAATCCAGAACATAACATACAGGGAAAGATCTCATACAAAGTCTCTGACCAGTCAAAATTGACCTTCTCTGGCTTAGTCGGTGGTTATGAAACCGCTAATTACTCACTTAGTAATTTTAATTCTATAGAGAATTCACAGGAAATGGCCTGGAACTCTGGTTCTATGATTACAGATCCATATTCAGGCAGCAAATACGCCATGACTGCAGCTTTTAATTCTTGGCCAGAATTACGTAAGGTGAGTTCCTATTCACTGAACTGGACCCAAAGCCTCAGCCCCAAAACCTATTTTGAGCTGTGGGGTAGTCTGCTCTCTGACGACATGGACAAAACGGACCGGGACAACTTGGCCGTTGACAGTTTGTGGTCTTTTGACGCAGATGAGTGGGAGCCACTTACATGGAGTTTCCAGGTACAGCCAAGAGATGCTGACGGTAACCCAATTACTGGTAGGCATTGGGATGACCAATACACCTCCAAGGTAACCAGTTTTGGTGGTGCCCTTTCAAGCCAGGTAAACGACAATCATCTCGTGAAATCAGGTTTTGAGTATAAGCTTTATGATATAGATTTTGAACATGCCATGTCCGCTTACGAAGGTGGGGAACGTTGGAACCTCATGAATGTATATACAGGAGCACCTTCTGAAGGTGCCGCCTATGTGCAGGATAAAATGGAGTTTGGTGGCTTAATTCTTAATGCAGGACTCCGCCTTGATTTCTTCAACCAGAATCGGGACGCGGCTGCGAATATGTTTGACCCTTTGGCATTTGAAGAAACCACACCTGGCAATGTGACCCCAGGCATACCTGGAGATCCTGAAACTGAGGCTACCAAAACGCAGGTAGCCCTGGCTCCACGCTTGGGCTTCAGTCATCCCATTACGGAAAAGACAGTTCTGCACTTCATGTATGGGCACTTTTATCAGCGTCCATCCTGGCACAAGATGTTGAGTTTCGCTTTCATCAACTTTGCGCAAGAAAACATCACTGATCCATATAGTGGTGAAGAAACCTATATGGACCAATGGCAAGGATATCAGGGTAACCCAAAGATGGGGTATGAAAAAACCGTGCAATATGAAATTGGTTTTGACCAAAATATTGCCGACAAATTCCGTTTGGATATGACAGCCTTTTACAAGGATGCTTCACGCCAAACTACCTTCCGCGAAGGTACCTATAATGATCCACGTTGGGGTGAGGAGTTTAGGACGCCTCAGACCTTCCTGTATTCTGCGGAGAACCAGTACAACATCGCCATCATGTCAAACAATGGTGCCTATGCAGATATCCGGGGTATTGAAACGACCCTCGCTTCTAATTTCAAATCACCCTTTAACTTCAATATTGGATACGATCTTTCATTCAGTACGGGTGGTGTTTCTGGTCTTTTCAACATGTTTGAAGGTGACGGGATAGATTCTCGCCATGGTTATGAGATGACCCGGAAGGCATGGAACAATAACCACAAAATCAAAGCCATGCTCAACATGGATCTCCATGATAACTGGGGTCCCAGCATTGCTGGCTTCAAGCCTTTGGCAGATTTCCATACCAATATTTATTGGGAATACCGAAATGGTAACCAGTACACCTACCATGCACCTGATGACGAATCTACCAAACCCAATAATATGCGCTGGTTCCCCCATTACCGGACCAACCTGAAGATCTCCAAGGGCATAGGCCTCATGGGACTGCATGCAGAACTGAGCATGGAAGTAAGGAACCTGTTTAACGACAAGGACCTGAACATGCCATGGAACATGGATGAATATCATGGCAAGACCGAGCTGACTGAAGAAGAGGAGCTAGAAGGTCTGACCTTGGATGAAGCCAAGCTGAATACACATTGGTACGACGGTAGGTTTGACCAGTGGGGTGCCTACAATCAGTGGACAAATCCACCACGTCAGGTATTCGTACAACTCCGTCTTGATCTCTAGGCCTAGGTTTATGAAGTTTTCACTAAACCGAAACTTGGAACATGCAAAAAATATGAGGCATAATATGCACTTTCGAAAAGATAGCTCTAAGTGGCTATACACTTTAGTAAATATGGTGGTGCTGCTCTTGATGCTTACCGCATTTGGACAGACCTTGCAAGCACAAACATGGGGTAAAGAAAGTCTTACCCGTGGAAAAGTCTGGATGACCGTCCACAACGCCTTCCGTCTGGGAGAGGTTGATCTTCCCTGGCCTTTTTATAGTATGGATTATCCTGGTCACAGCACAGGCTCTAGCCAGTGGGACAAGCCCAGCTATCTCGAAGCTGGTGGTTATGCCATCTATGCCGAGAGAGGCGGGGTTTCTGTTGCCCATACCCTTAACGGTAAATTCTATGCTTCCAGTCAGTATATGTACGCAACAGAAGATGCTGAATTGGTACAGAACTTCAACCTGGCAGACCAAAGCATCGTGGCAGAAGAAATCGTCTCTGGCGCTTTTCATCTCATCGATCTGGATGTCGACATTGCTCATGAGAGCATGGTTTGGAGCTATCCGAAGTACGACGATTTCGTGATTCATGAATTCACCATCACCAATACTGGTGCCGATGACCTTGCTAATCTTCATTTTGGTACTCGTCTCGCCATCTGGAACACCGCACGCGGTGATATTCTAGGTCCTGGTGACAACAATGATGACAAATATGGTTGGGATGAAGCTGCGGGACTCTTTTATGTCTATGATGACAGAGCTTTCCTATGGGAAACTGAAGTGCCGGTATCCTTTAATTATGGTCCTGGCCCCACCACAGGTGACATTGGTGATCCAGCTGATATTATTGACTCTGGTTCTAATGATCATGAACTCCTTTCCCCAGCCTATGTGACCAGTATTTGTCTTGATCCTGCAGGTGGCTCGGTAAACATGAATATTCTTGAGTTTACTGGGCAGTGGAGCAATAGTGATGGTCCACCAGAAGATTATCTTGCCCTTTTAGGTGCAGCCAATTTTCAAGCAGATCTATTAGCCAACCTGACCCACCAACAGCCTCACATGTCTTGGGATGACGCAAAAACTGCTGGTGGAGAAGGTGGTAATAAATTCGAACGCAATCCCGAAATGCTCGTCTCCGCTGGAGGTTTGACTTTGGCAGCTGGCGAATCAGTTACTCTGGCATTTGCAGAAGTCTTTGGTGAAATGGACCGAGCAAAAATCATTGCAGGTGGCGATGCCAACGTCGCTCTCTTAGCAACCGAATCAAAAGCTGCTCTCTTGGCTAATGTTGCAGCAGTTCGTGAGCTATATGCGGCTGGTTATGCTGTTGATGATCCGCCACCAACACCTACAGACGGTGAGAATAGTCTCGCCCTCACACCCATTGGTGGTGGTATGAAGATTGAATGGCCGCCCATACCAGATAGCTATAGAGACCCAGATTCCGATGTTAATGACCTGGCAGGATACCGCATCTATCGGACCACCAAATTTGTAACCGGTCCTTGGGAACTGGTGGATGATCTAACGCTATCTGAAGTCACCCTGGTAGGCAGCGACATTGTCTACGATGACATCGGTCTTTCCCTGGGAGTTGGCTATTATTACGGTGTTACGAGTTACGATACAGACGGGAATGAGAGTGGTCTGGTGAATGCCAACCGTTTCCCTGAATATCCCCTCCGAGCACCAAATACTGATTTCCCAGATCAAGATGTCCTTGTCGTACCTAATCCATTCAGGCAGACAAGTGGCCTATTAGGGTCTGGTGAAGACCTACGTATGGAGTTCATTGGTCTACCTGGAGAATGTACCATCAGTATCTATACCATCGCTGGCGAGCTTGTTAAACGGATTGAGCATAACGATGGTTCTGGCGCAGAGGCCTGGGGTTCGCTCCTGACCCTGGATTATCAAACAAACAAATGGTTTCTTTACATCGCACCGGGCTTTTATGTCTACCATGTAGAGTCACATGTTCCGGCGAGTGATGGCGAAACCTTTGTTGGCAAATTCGCCATTATCCGATAGGTGGTTATGATGAACACCCATTTCAGGAAATTATTAAACGTTTATGGAGAAATGGACATGCAAATAAATAATCTAAAAAGGATCGTCTGCTTGACCGTGATTATTGGAGTAGCCACGCTCTCCACTGGTCTGGCTCAAAGTGGAATCGAACCGAATGATATCGAACGTGTGGGCTTGTCAGGATGGCAATTCCTCAAAATTACTGCAAATGCGAAACACTCAGCTCTGGGTGGTACTTTTGTCGCTAATTCTCAAGGGGACGCTGGAGCTGTCTTTGGTAACCCTTCTGCCCTGGTTGATGTGGACAATAGTTCTATATCTCTGGGTCAGGTCAACTGGTTTGCTGATATTAGTTACCAGACTGCATCTATCGCCAAGAGCTTTGGAAGCAGGGGTGTTGTTGCTCTATCCGTTGCCACCCTTTCTATGGGTGATATCATTGAAACTATCAATTCAGAGATCGTCGGAAAGTCACGCACAGAAGCCGTTCAAACAGGCAACACCTTTACTGGTGGTAACCTCGCAGCGGGGCTGTCCTATGCTCAGCACGTTACAGATAATCTGTCAATCGGCGGCAACCTTCGTTATGTGAAGGAAACCGTTGCTGATCTGAGCATGAGCAATGTTTCCGTGGACTTTGGTACGACTTATAATACGGGTTGGCATTCATTACGCCTGGCCATGGTTGCTCGGAATTTAGGTGCTGATCAGACACTGGCTGGCTGGAGTGAAGATATCCAGGCAGAACCTGTTGAAATCCGCATGCCTATAGACTTTCGAATTGGTGTTTCCATGAATGTGTTGGAATCTAAGGGCAGTCCACATGTTCTTGGTATCGCTATCGAAGGATCTCACCCCAATGATGGACCAGAAAAAATAAATGCTGGTTTGGAATATACCTTTGCAAAGCGAGCAGCTCTCCGCGCTGGATACCGATATGGTTATGATGAAGAATCTCTGACATTCGGTGCCGGGGTAAATATGACCATGGGTAACTACGCTACAGCTTTCAATTACGCGTTGGTTCCTTTTGGGCGCCTAGGTCTGGTGCATATGTTCACCATTGGTCTTGGAATAGACTAGATAGAATCTAATGGATAACGGCTTCCCTCGGGTTTTCGACTAGCTTGAGGGGAGTACTCATTTTGAAATATGTGGAGTACACACTCGTGAATAAAAAAAATGCCATATTCTCTAGCATTTGTCTGACTTGCTTAAGTTTCTTATTTCTGGTAGTCAGTTGCTCAACATCACCTCCAGCATCTGAAGAGACCAGCAATGACTTCAGGCAAATTTCTTGTGGTGTGCTCAAAGATAAAATTGCAGGTGGTTGGGCAGGTAAAATGATTGGGGTCAGCTATGGAGGCTGGACAGAATTCAGCTGCCTAGGAACCATGATTGAATATGAAATTCCTTTTGATCCTGCTTCCCTAAAGGAGGCTATTGGCCAGGATGATCTTTATGTGCAGATGAGTTTTATGATGGCCATGGACAAATATGGGCTAGAAGCTACTGGCAAGCAATATGCCGAAGAGTTTGCCAACGCTGGCTATATGCTTTTTCATGCCAATCGTAAAGCTCGCAAGAACTTCTGGGACGGTATTATGCCACCGGAATCGGGTAATCCCAAATACAGCCTGCATGCGGATGATATCGATTTCCAGATCGAAGCAGATTATATCGGTTTTATGAACCCCGGGATGCCACAACACTCGAATAAAATGTGTGATGTGGTTGGTCATGTCATGAATTATGGGGATGGTGTGTATGGAGGAATGTTTGTCGCAGCCCTCTATGCTGAATCCTATTTTGGAAATGACATTCCCACCATCGTTGAAAAGGCCCTTAAATCCATTCCTGCCGAGAGTAAATATGCGAAGTGCATACAGGATGTCATCGATGGCCACAAAGCCCATCCTGAGGACTGGACAGCTACCTGGCAGATTATTCAGGATAAGTGGGGTGAAGATGATATCTGTGGAGCATTGGACGGTTTTAATATTGACGCAAAAGTCAATGGAGCCTACATCGTCATCGGTCTGCTCTATGGAGAGGGCAACTTCATGAAGACTTTGGAGTATAGCACGCGTTGTGGTCAGGACTCAGATTGTAATCCCTCCAACGCTGCAGGCGTACTCGGGATTATTCTTGGTTATGATAAAATCCCCGCAGAACTCAAAAAACATATTCCTGAAATAGCAGATGAAAAATTTATCTACACGGACTATTCCTTTAATTCAGTTGTGGATCGCACCCTTCACTATGCTGAAGAGATAGTCTTGAAAAATGGTGGCAAGGTGGAAGGGGACACGTTTACTATCAAGACTCAAGAACCCCTAGCACCGGCTCTAGAACAATCTTTTCCAGGTGTTAAGGCTGCTTACCGGAGTACCATTTTCGAGAAAGAAGGCTGGGAATGGAAGGGCGATTGGAAACTCAAAGAAATCGCTAACCCCTGGGGTGGCAAGGAAGAGCTCATGTATGCTGAAAACGCAGGCTCTGAAGTCACCTTCACCTTTACCGGAACTGGAGCCCTGCTCATGGGGCATTGGGATCAATATGGTGGTAAAGCAGATGCCTATGTAGATGGTGTGTTTGCTCAGCAAATTGATAATTACTATTTCGTGGATGGCTATGGTGCTGGATCTGGCTGGCTAAACTCAACCCATCTATTTCATGTAATGGGTTTGGAAAACGGTGAGCATACAATAAAATTGGTTATAAGTGACGCAAAGAACGAAGCCGCTACTGGTACAGCGACCATGGTCTCCAGGGCTATTGTCTATACACAGGAAGTTGCTTCAAATTAGAATATTACTCAAAAATAATGTAAGAGGATTAAATTATGTTTGTTGTTGAATCGTATACCCTTGCTGTTGTTATGCTCTTCATCACAATGTTGTGTTGGGGATCATGGGCAAACACACAAAAATTAGCTAGTAAAAAGTGGGCATTTCAGCTCTTTTATTGGGATTACGCAATTGGAGTATTCCTGTTTTCGCTGGTTCTGGCTTTCACAATGGGCAGCTTTGGTGATGCTGGCCGTAGCTTTTTGCCAGATTTAGCCCAGGCAACTGCAAAATCCCTCGGCCTGGCACTATTGGGTGGTGTGATTTTTAACTTATCAAATATCCTTCTAGTAGCTGCTATTGATATTGCTGGTATGGCGCTTGCATTCCCCGTGGGTGTAGGTTTAGCCTTGGTAATTGGTGTTATCACAAATTACATCGCAGCCCCAGTGGGTGATGCAGCAACACTCTTTATCGGTGTAGCTCTGGTTGTCGTCGCAATCGTTCTGGATGCCATGGCTTATAAGAAACTTCCCGGTGTCAAGAAAGCCACAACTCAGGGACTTGTCCTGTCAATCGCTGCTGGTGTTATCATGGGTTTCTTCTATCGGTTTGTTGCCGCTTCCATGTCCGCCGATTTTGTAAATTTGACTGTTGGTAAAATGAGTCCCTATACTGCGCTGGTCGTCTTTTCATTCGGTGTACTCCTTTCTAATTTTGTATGGAATACAATAGTTATGAAAAAACCAATTACTGGTGATCCGGTTAGTTACAATGATTACTTCAGTCAGGGAACACCACAGCTACACGGTATTGGTATTCTCGGTGGTGCCATCTGGGGTTTAGGTATGGCTTTTTCAATTATCACTGCAGGAGCTGCAGGTTTTGCTATCTCCTATGGTCTCGGCCAGGGCGCCACATTGATTGGTGCTTTTTGGGGTGTGTTTGTCTGGAAAGAGTTCAAAGATGCACCGGCTGGTACAAACAAATTGTTAGGTGCCATGTTTCTACTCTATTTCGTGGGTTTAGCCATGATTATCTACGCACGGGTTGCATAGCATACGCTCACTGATTTTAAGGGATAATAATATGACTCAAAAGATTGTCGTAGTTGGAAGTTCCAATACCGACATGGTTATCAAAATGGAGCGACTTCCCAAGCCAGGTGAAACCCTTTTAGGAGGAGACTTCATCAAGGCTGCTGGAGGCAAGGGTGCTAATCAGGCTGTTGCAGCAGCTCGGTTGGGCGGTGAGGTTACACTTGTCGCTCGTGTAGGCTCCGATATTTTTGGTAGCGAAGCCGTAGAGAACTTTCGTAAAGATGGAATTGATGTTGAACATGTCAGTGTAGATCCTGATAATCCTTCAGGGATTGCGCTGATATTCGTAGATGATAATGGTGAAAATTGCATTGCAGTTGCTTCAAGTGCAAATAATCACCTCTCTCCTTCAGATGCGCAACGAGCTGCAGATCAGATTACGAATGCGGATGTCTTGCTCATGCAACTGGAGACACCGCTGGATACGGTTCAGGCCGCAGCAGAGATTGCCCAAAAAAATGGTGTTCCAGTAATTCTGAATCCTGCTCCTGCCAGGGAATTGGATGATGAATTGCTCAAATATATCTCTGTTATCACACCCAATGAATCAGAGCTGGAGCTCCTCACCGGTAAAAAGGTCACAGATGCTGCATCTGCAGAGCTGGCTGCCCGGGTACTCTTAGACCGGGGTGTGAAGACGGTTATTGTAACGCTGGGTGCCCAGGGGGCTTTTCTGCTCTCTGAGGATTTGGCAACTATGATTCCATCTACAGAGATTAAAGCCCTGGATACGACTGCTGCAGGGGATGCATTTAATGGAGCTCTGGCATTTGCCCTGGCTCAAGGAATGCCACTTCCAGAAGCGGTTCGCTTTTCAAACATGACCGGGGCACTGTCGGCAACAAAATTGGGTGCTCAACCTTCCATGCCGACCTTTGCCCAACTTCAGGCTTTTATTGATGCTTGAGGCAATCCATTAACGAAGGATTATCAAAGAATATAATGTATCATTCAAACCTTAAGAGGACACTCACCAGACTAATAGCTCTGGTGAGTGTCTCAATCGTGGCATTGCTCATATTGATCCAATGCAAAAGTCCCAAGATGCTAAAAATTTCCCAAGCGGAGCTCTCAGATAAGATCTACTCCTCCTGGTTAGCTCAGATTATTGGCAACATTTATGGCTTGCCCCATGAAAACGCCTATATAGATAAACCCGGACCAGATGCCTTTCCCTATGGCTATAAGGGCAGTCCAAAAGAGCATATGCGGGAGGTCAATGGGGCATTTTCGGATGATGATACGGATATAGAATATATGTATCTCCTTGCCATGGATGAGAAAGGATCAGAACCCAGTTACGGAGACTTGACCAAGCGTTGGTTGCACCATGTTCGCAACCGGGTCTGGTTGGCCAACCGGGCTGCTGTTTCCGCCATGCATTATGGCTACACTCCACCAGTTACAGGGTCAAAAGATGTCAACCCGCACTGGTTTCAAATCGACCCCCAATTGGTGAATGAGATTTGGGCGGTTACTTCCCCTGGGATGGTTAAATACGCCGCTGGAAAGTCTGCATGGGCAGCTAGAATTACTAATGATGGTTGGGGTATAGAACCCACAATCCACTATGGTGCTATGTATGCAGCCGCCTTTTTTGTAAGTGATATTCCGACTCTAATTGATATGGGGACCGCAGCATTACCCCCAGGTAATCGCTTTGGGAAAACCGTTGAAAAAATGAAAACTTTACACCAGAAATACCCCAACGATTGGCAGGCAGCGCGGGCTGAGATGTCAGAAGAATATTATCACAATGAGTCCCCGGATACCAAAACTATCTGGAACGCAAACCTTAATGGAGCAGCAGGGATTCTGGCGCTTCTGTATGGAGAGGGAGATTTCCAGAATACTCTGGATCTCGCTTGTGCTATGGGATTTGACGCTGACAATCAGGCCGCCACAATGAGTGGTTTACTTGGGCTCATCATAGGCACAAAGAATCTGCCTGATGATTTACTCAGACCTTTTCCTGAATTGGGGTGGTCGGAACCCTTTAATGACAGATACATCAATGTGTCCCGTTATGACATGCCTGATGCCAGTATTAGAGATATGGCGAAGAGGATGGCAATTCACGCTGAAGAAATTATTCTTTCCCAAGGAGGTAAGAAAGTCACAGAAAATGGTGAAATATTCTATTACATCAATCCTGAGGCTGAATTTGTAGCGTCTATGGAATTCCCCAGTGCTCCAATGCCTCAAATGGAGATTGGGAAAGCAGTAGATTTTGCCATTCAGGTTTCTGGAGGTCAACCTCCCTATACCTGGGCCCACCTCTCAGGCGACCTGCCAGAGGGATTACGCTTTGAATCAGGAACTCTTTCAGGAATACCCAAAATGACAGGTGTCTTTCCTATTACAATTCAGGTTGCTCAGGGTGACAAGCGCATTGAGCAACTTTTTAACTTTGTGGTCAACGGCCCCAATCTTGCTCAAAGCGCCAAGTCTATTTTGGCTACTGTATCCCATACAGATCAGGAAAAGAGGGATGCCATGTGGCTCACAGTTGGTCATTCTATTTATGCTAATGATGTGGAGGTGATCCGCGATGGAATTATCCGTGGTAAGGGTTCCACTTTCTACAGTATAAGTTCTGATTCTAATAAGACTGAAGATTTCTATGGTTATGAATGGGATAGTCCACAGGAAATAGGAGTCATTGATCTACACACAGGAGCAGTCGAAGAAAATGGGGGTTGGTTCACCTCCCTGGTCGTTGAATATCAAAACGATGAAGGAAATTGGATCCTGGCCAATGATCTGAAAATTACGCCACCCTTTACATCAGGTGAAGAGCGTTATAACAAGCCTCATTTTGTTCGTCATTTGATCACTTTTGAGCCAGTGACAACAAAGGCAATTCGTATTCGAGGTGGCGCTGCTGGGATGGAGCATTGGTTCAGCAAGCTTACTCACTTTACCTCTGTCACAGAGCTGGGCATCCATGCCCCCTTGCCTTGAGGCAGAGTGGATTAATATTTTTTAGGCTAACTCTATACAAAAAGGATGACACCACATGAAAGTTTTAAAATATCTCTTACCACTTTTAATAATAATCATAATTGGCGGCTGCGCTCCAGCTCCCGATGGCAATACAGTAACTATGAGTAAAGTTGAGTTGCAGGACAAAATTAAGGGCGCATGGGCTGCCCAAACTATTGGGGTGACCTACGGAAGCCCTGTAGAATTCAAATACAATAGCACCATGATTCCTGCTGATACAGTGATTCCCTGGTATGATGGTTATCTGAAGGACACCTATGACAATACTCCTGGTTTTTATGACGACATCTATATGGATCTTACCTTTGTCCAGGTTCTGGACAACGAGGGTATGGATGCCCCAGCCCAGTCCTTTGCCAACGCTTTTGCAAACGCTGACTATTATCTGTGGTTTGCAAACCAGCAGTCACGGCACAATATTCTTAATGGCATCACCCCTCCCGCCAGCGGACACTGGCTCAACAATCCCTGTGCAGATGATATTGACTACCAGATAGAAGCCGACTTTGCCGGTATCATGAACCCAGGTATGCCCAACTCAGCATCGGCCATTTCTGACCGTGTAGGCCATATTATGAATTATGGAGACGGCTGGTATGGTGGTGTGTATGTAGGCGCTTTGTATTCCCTGGCTTTTGTGAACGATGACATCGAATTCATCGTAGAAGAAGCCCTCAAAACTATTCCCGAACAGAGCACCTTCGCCCAAACCATTGCAGATGTCATTGCCTGGCATAAAGAAGATCCTACAGACTGGAAAGCAAACTGGACCAAGGTAAATGCCAAATGGGCTAATGAGATTGGCTCACCCTATGGCGTGTTTGAAGATTTCAATATTGATGCTAAAATCAATGCGGCCTGGGTGGTGATGGGTCTGTTATATGGCGACGGTGATTTCACTAAAACCTTTGAGATCGCAACACGATGTGGGGATGATGCGGACTGCAATCCTGCCAGCGCCGGTGGTGTTCTGGGTACTATTGTGGGTTATGATGCCATACCAGATTATTGGAAACAGGGATTGGCAGAGGTTGAGCCCATCGACTTTAAATACACCACTATTAGCCTGAACGATGCCTATGAGATGTCCTTTAACCATGCCCTGGAAATGATCAAACGTAATGGTGGCTCAATCACTGAAAAATCAGTCAACATCCCGGTGCAAAAACCAGAAACGGTTCCCCTGGAAGTCGCCTTTGAAGGTCACTATCCCAAAGAAAAGATCCCGCTACAAAAAGCCCTGGGTGAAACCCTTGAGTTTGAATTTGATGGTATCGCTTTTGTTGTCACTGGCGAGGCCAAGCATAAGGCTGATGAGGACGATGAACGTGGCAGTACAAACAACTATGTGTTTGAAGTGGATGTAACTATTGATGGTGAATTCTCCGAAACAATAAAACTTCCTACGGCCTTTAAATTTCGGCGCTTCTATCTCATTTGGAAATATCAACTTCCAGAAGGACATCACACAGTTCAGCTAAAATTGAAGAATCCTACAGATATAGCCAATGTTAATCTCGACAATGTGCTGATTTACGATTCTAAACCTTTAGCTACGAAGTAGGGAGATTCCTCCTACTCTTTCAAATTCCCCCAATCCTAGCTAATACCCCTGGCCGATAGGATTGGGGGAGTTAAAAGCAGTAGTAATTGAAATCTATTTGGCCTTGAGAAAAAAAGTCCGGAGTATTAAAATGATGGCAGACTTCCTATATAAAGGAATAAGAATTAAATTCTTATTCAGTACAAAATTATTTATCTATTGCTGCCTTTTTGTTGTGTGGGCTTCGGGAAATGTCCAGGCAGATTTTAGCGCAAGAGCTTTGCCTTCAGTTGAAAATCCCCAAAAGTTGATCCTAGAAAATGACAGTTTAAAGATAGAGATAAATTTTGACTGGCAGTTAACTGTACCAGTACTGGAGTACAAAACGAAGGGAATTAATTTAGTGCCAGCGGGTAAATCTATGCCGCTTGTACAAATTGATAATCCTTTCATCCTCGATAATGTAGGTTACGCGATTCGTACAGTGAAAATTGAAAATTCAAATGATCAGGCAGTTCTAAAAATTGAAGCCAGATCCAATTATGTTGAAAATCCTTTTGTCCTGAAAATCGATCTTGGCATTGGAGAATCATCTCTGATTAATATTAAAATCCAGCTGGATAACGAGCATAAAACAGGATTTAATGATCTTTATAGGGAAGGAAGTACCTCGGTGACTCCGGGGCTTCCATGGTTGGCACATTTATCAGCGGCCCCCGGTGGCCGGCGGCGGATCATCTATCCTTCCCCGGACGAATACAAGATGGAATGGATAGAGGGTGATTTTTCCGAAAAGATCGTACCCTCTGAAGACACATATTTCCCAGAGGGAAACCCGCTGACGCTTTCCTTTTACAGCGATCCTGCATTCCCCATCGTTCTTGAATATCCTGATGTAGATATGGGTGTATTTGTTAGCAAAGATGAATCAGATCTGAGATGGGAATTTGATTCTGCCAAAGAAGCGCTCTGGCCGTCCTCAAGGCTACACGTCAAGAGCGGCGAATCGTTGACCATCTTTGATGGACAACTTGGAGTATTTCAAGGAGACTGGCACACAGCATTTAACTGGTTCCGGAATAATATTCGCAGTGGATTCGATTTTACCTATTATAATCGTCCAGAATACCAGGAATATCGTCGTGATTTTACGGCTTTTCACTCATTTATTTACAACCACAAACTCTATGACCCGGTGAAGAATGCATACCGGATAGAGGAATATCTGAATGAAGTCAAAGAAGAGTATGATGGTTTCGATCAGTTTTACTTCTGGCATGCCTACCCAAGAGTGGGCGCAGATCCGAGAGATCAATTTGACCTTTTTTATGACCTGCCCGGCGGCCTTGATGGGCTTAAAGATTTCGTCCAAACCGCACAATCTATGAATACTCACGTGTACCTAGCTTACAACCCCTGGGACAAGATTGGTAAAAAGAAGGACATGTATGGTGAGATGGCAAAAATTGCCGGCCTGGTGGGTGCAGATGGACTCTTGCTGGATACCATGGACGAATCGGATGATGTTTTTCGCAAAAAAATGGACAAGTACAATACTGCTGCCCAGTTTGTAACAGAAGGGCGGCCTGCCTATGAAGGGCTGGTGGTGACGACCTCCTCGTGGGATCATAAATTGACCAGAGAATCCATGCCCTATGTCGATTTACTGCGCTTTATACTGCCCGAACACCGGATTTTTCAAATTAATCGCTGGGACAGGGACCGGCTCCCCCTGATCAAAAAGGCGATATTCAACACCACGGGCTATACCGTATGGAATGATATCTTCGGGGAAATTAATATTCATACCTGGGAAGAAAAAATCATGCTGAGCCGCTATCACCGGGCCATGCGTGATTTTGCCCATGTTTTGAATACATCCAGCAATGAGCCATTAGTAGAAAACTTCGTTCCGAATTTATATGTAAATGGATTTTACCATGACGAAATGCATTTTTATACCCTGTTTCAGGATGTTCATAATTTTGTCACCCATCACAAGGATCAGCGTGTAATTGGCCCGCTCTTCAGGGTAAAAGTTCCTGATGGCTGGCATGCGGCTGATATATGGAATAAGCGTCCGGCTGAGATACGTATCCACTCTGGTGAAAAAGTCGCATTTTTCCCGAATGAAATGCCCGAGGATATCGGCTGTGTTGTCGTGATGCCGGAACTGATTCAGGTGCAAAAATCTGATGATAAATGGACCGTAACGGTACCGGGTATTGACAAAGGTACTTTGGAATTGATCGGTGTCGATATGGGCATGCGCAATCAGATGGAAATGGAAGTTCCTGCGAATTCGCCACTGGTTTTTACCGCCAGCTCCGCTAGAGCAACAACGGCAGGATATGTGATGATACAGTATCGCAATGAAAAAGAGGAGGTGAAAGATGTTGCACTCATTAAAACAGGTTTTTAAAACCACCCACAGCCTAATTTTCATAAGTCTTCTCTTACCTATTTCCCAGGCGGCGGCCAACACACCGGATGACATGATACGCATAAAAGGAACCCGCTTTCAATACGTGCAAGAAAACAGAATGCGTGAAGGCTTGGAGTTAAAACCTTTTCAGGAAGGTCCACTTGGAGATGTTTATATCGATGAATATTGGATCGATTTAGAGGATTACTATATCGATAAAACCGAAGTGACCAACAAACAGTTCAAGGCATTTCTGGATGCATCTGGATACAAGCCTGAATGGCCCATGAATTTTCTTAAACATTGGAAAAATGGCAAATACCCCAGGGGCAAGGGAGATCATCCGGTTGTATATATAGACTTTAACGATGCAAAAGCGTATGCGGCCTGGGCGGGCAAAGCACTGCCCACGGAAGCACAATGGCAATATGCCGCACAGGGGGAGGAATACCGAGATCTTCCCTGGGGGAATAGCTGGGACAGGGCTCGGGCAAATGTGAACAGCAAAGGAACGAAGGCTGTTGGCAGCTATCCCGCTGGCGCAAGCCCCTTTGGGGTGCTGGATATGGTCGGCAATGTCGCGGAGATGACCGACAGCTTTAACGATGATGGCTGGCACTGGTTTTCTTACCTGCGTGGTGGCAGCTGGTTCAAGCCATTTGGCAGTCTCTGGTATGTTGAAAATGGACTACTGACCAATACACAACGGGTAAAATTCTGGTGGTTAAATCCAGGGTTTAACCGCGCATCGACTATTGGTTTTCGCTGCGTGAAGACAGGCGAATAGGCAATTCGGCCCGGCGCTGTAACATGCCACCCTGCCGGGCAATACAAAAGACCCGACATAAGAAATCCTGAACAGCTTTTGTTCAGGCCTGCAATAAATCGCAATCTATAAGGACCCCAACTATGTTTCACCCAAGACGCACACTCAATCTTGTTCTCATTACCACCCTCCTGTTTGCCTGTTCTAAACAGGTCCCCGCACTCCCAGAAGCCGCTGCCTCGGCTCCGGAAAAGATCCCAGTGATCTTTGACTCAGATGCAAATAATGAGCTGGACGACCAACACGCCCTGGCCTACCTGCTCCTCAATGCCCAGGTCTTTGATATCAAAGGTATCACGGTAAATCGCACCTACAATGGGGGTGAGATCGAGGAACATTATAAAGAGGCTGAACGGGTGGTAAAATTGTGCGACCGTTTCGGCGAGGTGGATATTTACCGCGGGGCTAGCGCAAATTTTGAGCAGATCAAAGACAGCGTCCATAATGCCGTGTTTGATGGCTCTGATGCGGTGGATTTCATTATTGAAACAGCCCATGCCCAAAAAGAGGAAAAACTCGTCCTGCTCCCTGTGGGCAAGCTAACCAATATTGCCTTGGCCTTGGTGAAGGACCCGAGCATTATCCCAAAAGTCCGTGTCGTTTGGTTGGGCACCAATTACCCGGAGCCAGGGGAATATAATTTTGACAACGACATACCGTCAATCGACCCGCTTCTCGAGAGCGAAGTAGAGTTTGAGATGGTTATGGTACGGTATGGTCGGGATACCGGGACCGATGCGGTAAAGGCATATTTGACAGATATCCGTGAGATCATGCCGGGGAAAGGCCCCCACATTGAAGGCGTGGTTATTGGCAGACACGATGGCTCCTTTAATAATTTTGGGGACTATTCTGTCTCTCTGTTCAGGAATTTTAGAGAAGAGAATTCTTCGAGACCCCTGTTCGATATGGCTGCCGTAGCTATTGTGAAGAACCCCTCCTGGGCCGACAGGGTGGTCATCCCCGCCCCCAAATATGTGGGTGAGGAATGGATCGACCAGCCACAAAACCCGCGTAAAATAGTGATCTGGGAAAATTTTGATAAAGACGGTATCATGGCAGATTTTTACGGGATTATGGAAAACTATCAGCTGCCTGCAATCCAGTAGATCCATCGACTGTGATGGTCGGACTTATTAAGCCCTCGAGGGCATGAATTCAGGTGTGTATGGTTTATAGCATGTGTCATAACGGAGAGCGAGCATGAAGGGTTTGAACAAACAAGGTCTTACCCTGCTGGCGATGATGTTGTGCATCCTATTATTCGGGCAGGCCCTTTATGCCCAGGTTGTGGTGGAACGGCAGGTGGGGGACCGCTTTGAGCTTTGGATAGAGGCTGAGGCTGGCACCATCACCCCGCCTATGGAAATTTATGGCCACTCCCAGCCCTCTGCGGGAAAGTTTCTCGAGGTCGACGGGGGGAACAACAGCCGGGAAACGCCCCCGAGTGACGGTCAGGCCATCTACCACTTCACGGTACAAGAACCGGGGCAGTACAGGGTCTGGGGCCGCGTCATCGCAGACATGCATGATGAAGACGCTTTTTGGGTGAAGATGGACGATGCGTCCTGGGTAAAGTGGAAGGATATCGACCTGGGCTGCAAATGGCATTGGGATGCAGTCCACGATAACGATAGGGGTGACAGGGTCATGGTCTACAATTTAGAGCCAGGAACCCACAGCCTGGTCTTTAGCTATTGTATTGATGCAACGCGCCTGGATAAAATATGCATCACAAATGACCTCGATTTTGTGCCCGAGGGTCCGGGTCCTGGCCTCGTTGCGGATTTTTCCTTTTCCCCAAAAACCCCGGTGATTGGAGAAAGAGTAAAATTTAACCCCTCTGCCTCTAGCAGCAGTGAAGGCAGGGTCATAAAATATGCCTGGGATTTCGGCGGTGGGAAGACAAGCACTAAAAAGAAGCCCAAAACCACCTTCAGCGCGGCAGACACCTACGATGTCACCTTAAAAGCCATTGATAAGACCGGATTGGTCGCCTGGGTCACAAAAAGTGTGGGCGTCTATACCCGCCAGCCCTTTGCAGACTTCAGTCATTTGCCAGACCGCAGTAAGGCGAATGAGCCGGTGGCCTTTGATGCCTCCGGGAGTCTGGATGCCGACGGGGAGATTCTGCGCTACAGCTGGGATCTGGGGGATGGCACGCATAAAAGCGGTCCCGCCTTTGCCCACGCCTTCAAGAGCGCCGGGGTCTATACCGTCTCCCTGGGTGTCTTGGACGATAGCGGCAATGAAAGCAAGACCGAAAAGCAAGTCACGGTCCTTTCTGACACGCCTGTCAAGGTGATTTATGAGACAGACATGTGTCTGGATGTTGACGATGTCGGTGCCCTGGCCATGCTCCACGCTCTGACAGATAATGACGAAGCAGAGATTTTGGCCGTATGTTTTAACGAGACCCACCCAGATGGGGCCAACGCCATCCAGGCCATAAACAGTTGGTACGGCCGACCAGATATCCCGGTGGGTATATATAAAGCGCCCCTGTCTGAGCCGGATTATTCACCCTATTTGGGGCCGGTGGCAAAACTTTCACCAAAGCCGAGAAAGCCCAAGGATGTCCCCAGCGCCCTGGAAGTTTATAAAAATACCCTGTCGGCACAACCAGATGCCTCGGTGACCATCATTAGCGTTGGTTTTATCAATAACCTTAACGATCTCTTGCTTGCAGAACCTGAACTGGTGGCCCGGAAAGTGAAGGAACTGGTGATTATGGGTGGCATCAACAGGGACGGCTTTAACCTCGTGCGCCACGACTTATCCTACTGCACGGAAAATGTCATGGAGAACTGGCCCGGTCCCGTCATTATCAGCCAGGAAGGCTACAACATCCACACCGGCCCGGCCCTGGAACTTAGCCCTCCGGACAATCCGGTTCGCGAGGCTTACTACCACTTTTTCTCCTCTTGCTTTTGTGAGCGTCCCAGCTGGGATCAAATGGCGATATTGTACGGTGTCCGGGGCTTGTCTGATTACTTCACAGAAATCACAGAAGGGGCAGGAGTTTTGTGCAATGGATTTGAGTGGTCGCTTAAGCCGGGCCACCGATCCTATCTGAAAGCAAATTACGACATGGAATATTACGCTGAGCTTATCGAGGCTTTGATGATCCTGCCACCAGCGACAAAAATGGGGGATGAATAAAAAATGAAGCGTGCTGTGAAATTCCTCAATCAGGGAATTAGACACAGGGATAAAAATTACGAACTCCTACGTTCAGCTATTCTTGTCAGCCTGTTCACACTTCTTCACAGTTGCTATGCACCATCATTAAGTTCTGGCAAAGGAGAGCCTAATTTTTCGCATGTGACTGAACTTTGTGAATTAGCCATTACCGAATCTGTAGCTCCCGGTATTGTGGCTTTTGTGGCTCATAAGGGGGAGACGATTTACCATAAGTCCTTTGGTCTGGCAGATATTAGTACTGGAAGGACTATGGAAAACGACGCCATTTTTCGCATCGACTCTCAGACCAAAGCCATTACCGCCACGGCAGTGATGATGCTATGGGAGCAGGGTCTATTGGGGTTAGATGATCCAATATCCAAATACATCCCTGAGTTCGAGAATCCACAAGTTATTAAAAGTTTTGATGCAAGTGACACGAGCTATGTGGCTGAACCTACTGGTTCTGAAATCACTATCCGCCAATTACTAGCACATATCTCGGGCATCGGTTATGGTAATATTGGTGAGGATGAGGGCATGGAGATGCTCTATAAAAAAGCAGGTGTTGTGACCCTTGCCAGTACTATGGACATTAGCATTGAGGAAAATATAAAAACCCTGGCAACGCTTCCTTTGCAAGCGAGACCCGGAGAAGAATTTATTTATGGTATGGGCCTGGATGTTCTGGGATATCTGGTGGAGATTCTGTCCGGGATGTCCTTTGACACATATTTACGTAGCCAGATATTTGACCCTCTGAATATGGATGATACCTGGTTCTATTTACCCGAGGAACTTGCCCCAAGATTGATCCCCGTACATGTTAATGACGATACCGGCCAATGGCTTCATCGCACCGTTGGTAGTTATGATCCGGACTACCCTATCAAGGGCGCTAAACGCTTGTTCTTAGGCGGTGCGGGACTGAGCAGTACAGCTGAAGATTACGCTAAATTCCTACAGATGTATCTCAAGGACGGTGTGCTATATGAGAATCGCATCCTTGAACCAGCAACCATTGACACGATCATGTCAAATCAGATTGGCAATCTTTGGGGGAACGATCCAGATCATTTCTATGGCCTGGCCTTTATGGTTCTCACGGAAAAAGGGGGAGCGGAAGGCAGTGAAGGGAGTCGCGGTACCTTTAGCTGGATGGGCTATTTTAATACAGCCTACTTCGCAGATCCCATAACTCAAACTATAGGTTTGATTATGATGCAAGTTGAGATTCCTGAAGAAGAAGAAGAAAATGTCGCCCAGCTCCGAGGGGAATTTTGGACAGAAGTGTGCGAAGCGGTGAGATCTGAAGAGAAGTTCGAATTCACGAATTAGAGAACGAAAAAATAAACAAAGGTGGAGTGCTAAATGAAGGTTTCAACAGTGAAGAGCTTATTGATCATAGCTATGGTCACATTAGTGATTCAACCTGTCTACTCACAGACTTTGGAAATGTCCAAATCTGAACTACTAAACAAAATCAAAGGTGGTTGGGCAGGTCAGGTCATTGGCTGCACTTACGGCGGACCAACTGAATTCCGCTTTCGTAGTCAGATGATACCTGACGAGCATGAAATCACTTGGACTGATAGTGCAATGCATTGGTGGTATACCAATGGAGCTTGGTTATATGACGATGTCTACATGGATTTGACTTTTGTTGAAGTCTTTGAGAATGAAGGTCTGGATGCTCCAGCGAGTTCATTTGCTAATGCTTTTGCAAATGCTGATTATATGCTCTGGCATGCCAATCAAGCTGCTCGCTATAATATTCTTAATGGCATCATGCCGCCCGAGTCTGGTCATTGGCTCAAAAACACCCATGCTGATGATATTGACTATCAAATCGAAGCAGATTTCTCTGGTTTGATGGCTCCAGGTATGGTGAATGCGTCAACAGAGATCAGTGATAAGATTGGCCATATTATGAATTATGGTGATGGTTGGTATGGTGGAGTCTATGTGGGTGCTATGTATGCCCTGGCGTTTACTTCTGATGATGTCAACTATGTCGTGGAAGAAGCCCTTAAGGTTATTCCAGCAGAATCCAAATACTACAAGTGCATGAGTGATGTTATTGCCTGGCATAAGGAAAATCCCAGTGATTGGAAAGCCACCTGGACGAAAGCACACGAGAAGTGGAACAATGATGTTGGTTGTCCCAATGGTGTAGAGGATGAATTCAACATTGATGCGACCATTAACTCTGCCTGGGTATTACTGGGTTTGCTTTATGGCGAAATGGATTTTGGAAAAACAATCGATATTTCTACGCGTGGGGGCGATGACTCTGATTGTAACCCGGCTACTGCTGCTGGAATCTTAGCTACCATGATTGGCTATGATCAGATTCCCCAGAAATGGACCGCAGGTCTACCATTGGTAGAAGATATGGACTTCAAGTATACAACAATATCCCTGAATAAAACTTATGATATGTCATTCAGACATGCTTTGCAGGTTATTGAAGCAAATGGCGGCACCGTCACTGAAGATAGTGTGACAATAGCTGTACAGACACCTGAGCCTGTGGCACTGGAAGTCGGTTGGGACGGTTTGTTTGTGAAAAGTAAAGATGAATTGGACCTCACAACTGGTAAAAAGCCTGTGTCCTTTGAATTTGAAGGTAACGGATTTGCTATTGTGACCAGTTATGGAGATAACCCCTGGCGGAAGAGCAAGAAGAAGTTATTTGCCAAGCCGAAAGTTCTGCTTGAAGTAGAAGTGTATGTCGATGGTAAACTTTCCCAAAAGACTACCTTTCCTCCTGAATATCATTTTAGAAATAATAATGGCTTATGGAATTACCAGCTAGAACCCGGTAAGCATAAGGTTGAAGTAAAAGCGCTGAATCATCGAAGGGGATCTGAGCTGTTACTCAATGATCTCATTGTCTATAAAGCGGCGGAATAATAGTCGCAAAAAAAATGAATTACACATAGCGCCACGCTATGCCACGCCATAGCGTGGCGCTAACCGTACGCTCTAGAAAAACTGGAAAATGAGGTAATACGATGAAACTTGTCCTTACTGTTATTACTCTTGCGCTGTTTAGCCAAGTTACCTTCGCAGAAAACTATTATGTATCAGCATCCGGAAATGATGCCAATTCTGGGACAAGTGTTTCTTCCCCCTGGGCAAGCTTAGATAAACTGGACGCTTCCACATTTAAGCCCGGAGATGTTGTCCATTTTAATCGCGGAAATAAATGGTTGGGAAGATTTAAAGTATCTGAATCAGGCAAGGAAAATAATCCTATAACATTCACGGCTTATGGCAAGGGTCCTTTCCCCAAATTAAGTAATCCTAATTGGGATTATACCTGGGACGGTGCTGTGATGCGGATTTCTGGGGCATATATCATTATAGAGAAGATCCACTTCATTGACGGTGCCGCTCATCCCTACGAAGAGGCCAAGGACAAGCATGAAAATGTCTACGACATGGGGGCGGTTAATCTAAACCGTGATTCCAGATATTGTACGGTCCAGTATTGTGAATTTGAGGATTATCCCATCGGTGTGCAGTCCCAGGGTATGCACAACAAAATTTATCAAAATTATTTTCACGATTGTAATAAAGGCATGTGTTTACCCTTTTGGGGTCCAATTGGAATATTCAGTGGGGGATCCCATGATGAAATCAGCTACAATTATATAATCAACTATAAGGGGGGTGGTAGCGGTGGATTTGATGGGGGTGCCATTGAAATAGACCGTTTTATGTGGGGTGCGGGTCATATAGGCTATGGCGCTGACTACAATAAGGTACACCATAACATATCCATAGAAAATGCGGGATTCTTGGAGCCGGAGGCCTTAGATGATACACCCGGTAACAACTATATGGAGATCTACAGCAATTTCTCTGATGATTATAAGTGGTTTATATCAGATGATGATTTGAATCACTCAACCATAAGAAATAACACATCCTTACGTGTTCTGCCCTGGACAAAATCATGGCATATGGTACTTGCAGTTCAGGGTGTGGAAGACAGAGTATTACATAATGTTTTTATCGTGTCTGACAGTTTGAAGGTGATCGAGTATCCCGAAATAGATATGGAACATAAGCATAACCTGTATTACAGTCATGACAACACCACATCTGATCCAATTGGAAAATCAAAAGATGCAACAGAAGAAATTTTGAGCACCTGGAAAAAGTTATCACCCAAATTATACAATAAACGTGGAAAGATTTTAAGACCACAAGCGAATAAAAAGGGTGTGATTAAGGCATGGGTTCCTACTGATACAAAGTATGAATTTGAATCATTTACCATCACGTTGCCACAATCAGTGGACCAATAGCCAGGATAAGACATATATCAAACTTGGGAGAATTTATCGTGAAAAAACAGATTTTTATTATTTCGACACTTGTTCTATTTCTTTTGGCTGGCCCGCATTCCGCCGAAGCACAACAGGCAGACTCAGAACCATCCATACAAACCGAACGCCGCATCACTTTAGCCGAATACCGTGATAAAATGATGGGTGGCTGGGTAGGTCAAATGGTCGGAGTAGGTTGGGGTGCGCCTACCGAATTCCGCTATAAAGGGACAATTATTCCAGAGGATGAAGTGCCGGAATGGAAGCCTTCCATGGTGAATGTCTATGGGCAGGACGATTTATATGTAGAAATGACTTTCCTGCGTTCTATGGAAGAACATGGTTTTGATGTTTCTTTAAAACAAGCGGGGATAGATTTTGCCAACAGTGGCTATTTGTTATGGCATGCCAATATGGGCGGTAGAGATAACTTGAGAGCTGGTATTGCACCACCAAACTCAGGTCATCCAGCTTTTAACATCCATGCAGATGACATTGATTACCAGATTGAAGCGGATTTTTCTGGTCTGATATCACCTGGTATGGCAAATAGTGTTATAGCCCTGGGTGAGAAATTTGGCCGGATCATGAATTATGGTGATGGTTTATATGGTGGTCAATTTGTAGGTGCTATGTATGCTGAAGCCTTCTTTGAAAATGATCCTGCCAAGTTGGTGGAGGCTGGATTGCGAGCCATTCCTGCCGGTAGTCAATATGCCGAAGCAGTACGTGATGTTATCCAGTGGCATTCCAAAAATCCAGAAGATTGGGAAGTAACATGGGAGCTGGTTAATGAAAAATATCATCTAAACCCTGAATACCGCAAGTTTTCTTGTGCAGGTAGCGAAACCGACTTTAACATCGATGCAAAGATTAATGCAGCTTATATAGTCATAGGTATGCTTTACGGTGAGGGTGATTATGACCAGACCACTATCATTTCCATGCGCTGTGGTCAGGATTCAGACTGTAACCCGTCAAGCGCAGCGGGTGTTTTATTCACTACTGTGGGCTATAGCAATTTGCCAGAGCGGTTTGTATCTGCGCTTGATGTGGAAGAGAAATTCAGTTTCACAGAATATAGCTTCCCCATGCTTATTGATGTTTGTGAGCAATTTGCCATTGAAGCTGTGAAGCGGGCCGGTGGCCGGGTAGAGCTGAATGCTGATGGAGAAAAAGAATTGGTGATTCCCATTGCGACAGCTGTGCCAAGTGCCCTGGAGCAGAGCTGGGAACCAGGTCCAGTTTCCGATGTAACTTTTAGTAAAGCTGAGTTGCGCCAGATTAAGGGGAATAGGGTATATAAATATTCTCTGCTTTTGCTGTTGGCCTTGCCTGTCCTGCTTATAAAAGACAATCGGAGCAAGCCAGCTCTGATGATATTTATTCCTGTTATCATGGGCTATTTGTTATTGAAGATCATGGAAATGGTAGTACCGAAAGATTGGTTACAGTCCATGGACATAATCATTGTTTATATGGCATTGAGCTTGTCTATGGCCATTATGCTTCTACTGGAAAAAGCAGTAAAGCTAAAAAAATGGTATGTTCAATTGGGACTTAGCATTTTGGTATTTTCAATTGTTGGTTTTGTCGGGATGTGGGGAGCATCTGAGGGTAGGATGATTGCTCTTACTGAGAGTAACTTGAACATCTATGCTTTTCAGGCAGTTGCGTGGATTCTTGGTATAATATTGGCCGTATTATTAAGCAGAAACTTTTATAACAAAGTGCGCTTTCATTTGACTCTGCTGGGTAGCTTTTTCTTGGCCCAGGTAATTGCGCTGTTGGCTTTTGCTCTTATGATGATGGGCTCAAGCAAAGGCGAATTTTTTGGTGCTCTCGTATGGATTCTGGGTGCAGGATTAGTGTTTATGATAATCCAATATATACTCACCGTACCATACTTGATTCTGGCCTACAAGAATGCTGAATATGCTAGCAGATTGAAGAATCTGCTAGGCATAGAGACCCAGGAGTCTGCATAGCCTATAACTATTGGATAATTTAAGGGGCAGCTATTAGTTGGTTCTTAAAGCCTCGATGCAATATGAGGATGCTGAATCCGATATAGGCACCGCCAGCATGGTTTGGGATTGGTTGAATCAGAAAGGAAATAAATTATGAAAAAATTCATGACTTTAGGCACTATTTTGTTCATGTTCACGGGCTGTCAAAAACACGATCCCGCGGCAGAATATGCACCCATTGTCCACACCTTCAATGCGGCCTGGAATACAGGGGACGTTTTCCAGCTTGATGCCGTAGTAGATCCACTCTACACCAAGCAGACATCTGAGGGTCCTGTGGTGGGTATTGAAGCCCTCAAGAAATCCATCGCCGAGCATAGAATTACTTACCCGGATTGGACCTGCACCTATGTAGAGGAGATATACGCTGGTAATAAGGCGGTTGTTCGCTTTGAGGTCACCGGGACAAACACAGGTCCTGGAGAAATCCCCCCAACGGGTAAGGCGGTCACTCTTAATGGTATCGCTATTTTCCGAATCGAAAACGGGAAGATTGTTGACGACCGTTCAGCTGATGATGCGATTCCATTTTATAAGCAGCTGGGTTACACCCTGGTTCCCCCGCCAGTCCCAGAAAATTAAACTCACAGTGACAAGACTGGTTGGGCTCAATTAAGTTACATAATAACACGCAAAGCGTGGGAGGGGCTATTTTTAAATGCAACATATAGTAAGGTTTTCACTGATCTTCCTCCTTTTGGTCATAGGGTGTGAAAAGTCAACCCAATCATCTGAAGGGATAAACACAATTGGGCATATCGGATTGGAAGCGAGATCCTCTACTCTGGTTAAGTTTTTCTCAAATGCATTACAGCGGGATATGCATATTAATGTCATGTTGCCCCGGGGCTATGAAGAATCAGAAGCCCGTTATCCAGTATTATACCTGTGCCACGGCCTTACCTCAAATTTGCATGAATTTGAGCATATCGGGGTGCCAGAGTACCTCAATCGCTTTGATATGATTGTGGTTACCGTGGATGTGGGGAACTCCTGGTATGTAAACTGGGCAGAATCTGCAGAGGATGAGCACAACAATTTTTCAGACCATGTTACACAAGATATTATCGGCTATGTTGACAAGCATTACCGCAGCATTGCTGACCGGAGAGGTCGGGCAATAAATGGGATATCTATGGGGGGCTTTGGGGCCATGTCTCTGGGACTATCTTACCCAGAGCTGTTTTGCTCTGTAGCCAGCCATAGCGGCGCACTAAAATATGCTGCGGGGGTGCGTGCAAGTGTTGCAAAAGGTGAAGATGCCTGGGTAATCTGGCCCCAAGCGCTTGAAGATACCGTAACGCGCTATCGGGGGATTGATATTGAGGACTTCTCAACTATCCGGGACAGAACCCCAAGAGGTAAAATTTTCAATAATATTGCGCAAGTGGATGCCGTTGACCCATTTACTTTAGTTTTGCAGATCCCAGAGGAGAAACTTCCACACATATATATCGATTGTGGGCTGGAAGATGGGCTTATGGTGGCTGCAAAAGAATTCATGCAGTTGCTTATGGACAATGACATTCCCTTCCAGTATGGCCAATCCGCAGGCAGGCACGAGGAAGATTATTGGGGCCGTGAAATTAACGTTTCCATGGCAGTGCAATATGCCGTCATGCTGCGAAATATTTGGGGGCGGGAATTTGAAATCTATGATGCCTGGAGTAAGTAATCCGATTTTTTTATTATAAATATTGAACAACATTTTCTGTCAATACTGAGACAATTTAAAGGAGAGTATCTAGTGAAATATGCAAAGTTATTAGTGTTTCTAAGCGTTCTTTTTATCGGATCCTGTAGCCAGCAGGAGGGGGAGCTTTTTACAACCAGCTCAACCATTCTTAAGGATAAAATCAAGGGGGGGTGGGTTGGCAAGGCCTATGGTGTCTCCTTCGGGGGCCCCACAGAGTTTGGGAGCCAGGGGGCTATGATCGAAGGGCCGCTGAAGCTTGAAGAAGAAGGCTTGGAATGGTTAAACTGGCAGGATGATATGTACGTGAATATGGCCCTGTTAAAAGCCATTGATGAAAATGGCCTGGATGCCACCGCTGCCGACTTTGCTCAGGAGTTTGCTTATGGTGGTTTCATGCTCTGGCATGCCAACGGACAGGGCCGGCAAAACCTGCTGGCAGGCATTCCCCCAGAACTATCGGGTCACCCCAAATATAATCCCCATGCCAATGACATAGATTTCCAGATTGAAGCCGATTTTATCGGTCTTGTCTCTCCGGGTCTTCCAGTGGCGGCAGAAGCTATGTGCGATAAGGCGGGGCATTTGATGAATTGGGGTGATGGCGTCTATGGTGGTGTCTTTGTCTCTGCCATGTATGCAGCCGCATTTATCGAGAATGATGTGAACCGAATCGTTCAGCTTGGTTTACAAGCCCTCCCGGAAGCCTCTCTGTATGCTCAAACCATAGCAGATGTAATTCAATTGCACCAGCAATATCCTGATGACTGGGCATCGGCCTGGCAAGTGATTGAAGAGAGGTACAATGACGACCGTTGCCCCTGGGGTGCCAAGAATTCATTTAATATCTCGGCTTCTATCAACGGGGCTTACATCGCCATGGGTCTGCTTTACGGCCAGGGTGATTATGAAAAGACCATCGACATTTCTACGCGATGCGGCCAGGATTCTGATTGTAACCCGGCTAATGCGGGTGGCGTTTTAGGCACCATGTTAGGGTACGAAAACCTTCCGGAATCTGTGCAAACTGTTATGGTTCCCCATATGGATGTCGTGTTTGAGTTTACTCCTTACTCGATGAAAACGGGTACCGAAACCTGCCTCCGCCTGGCACTTGAAAACATCAAAGCTGCTGGTGGCACTGTGAATAAGGAGGAGGTCATCATTAAGGTTCAGGAGTTCAAGACCATCAAAGCTGCCGAAGTTGCATTTCCCACACTGGCCATATATGACAAATTTGATCTGAATGATGAAAGGCTGACCTGGACTGGGTCCTGGGAATCTGTGAATATGAAAAGCGAAGAGGGCATGCGCAGCTCTAGTGAGACCGATGCATCCTTAGCATTTCCCTTTGAGGGGAATGCCATCTACGTCCAGGGGAATATCCGGCATGACCACGGTATTCTGGAAATCTTCCTCGACGGTAAACTTGTTGAAACCAGGGATATGTATAACCCAAAACTGTGGGAGCGAGCCGACCAGAGTACTGCCGTGTGGCTCACGGGCTTAGCGGATGGAGTTCACACCCTGTTGGTCCGGGTTACGGGGCAGAAAAATGAAGATGCCGATGGCACGATCATCAGTCTTGGTAAAATTGTTTCTTATATAGGAGAGGTCGCAGCTCTTTAGGGTGGTTACTTTTCCAATACGGGAATATCACCGGGGACCGTAATAGTCTCTGTGTATACGCATTTTTAATATTAGTCGCAAAATATTGTTAATGCTCTAGATATAGTGCACGATGGGGGCGACCGCATAATCCGTGTATCGAAACTTTCAAAGCATGTCGCCAACACCTCAAAAACCCGTAAGTAACACAGACAGAAACATGCTATTAGATTTCGGTTCCTAAATCATATATCCATTTACTCCAGTATGGTGATGGGCAGGCCCCAATCCGGCAGGCTACCATTTTCCACTTCATGGCCTAAATACAACATAATCAATTAGATGTAATTCATCACATGCTTTCTTACAAGCAGGGGGTCGTCCCGACACGCGTGTCGGGATCAGCGCCCACCCCACTCGATACTTCAATCGTTTTCCGA
>Ga0307991_1000225_pt1 | contig 42134 bp, 40 predicted proteins | sample EllFjometagen131_FD_203146 | JGI IMG/M metagenome (GOLD analysis project Ga0307991, IMG submission 203146) | Marine microbial communities from Ellis Fjord, Antarctic Ocean - #131 | ecosystem: Environmental > Aquatic > Marine > Unclassified | place: Southern Ocean | collected 2014-10-08 | reverse complement strand
CCTTCTGGGGCAACAGTGGCTATTTTGAAAATCATTGCGCTGGCATTAAACGGGAGAAATAACAGTCCGGCTAACAATAGACAACTCAGGGTTCTGAACATGATCAGCACTCCATTCATTATTCACCCAACAACTTGAGCTAGAAATAGTCGACACCACTCTTGAGCAACTGTTCGGCTTCAGCTTGTGCCAAGGTATTCATCAGGGTCAAACCTTCTACCTGTGGTTCGGCATTGCGTACTTCATATAGTAAGCGATCGTGCAATTCACGATCATATATCAACCGCGCATAGTAGCGAGCGTAAGCTACTTTAACACTCAAGTCCAGCCCCTGAGTCAGCAGCAGAGCCCGTTCGAAACATTGGCGAGCTTGATCTGGCTTACCACCCAGCGAAGGGGGGCGCAAACTATATAACATCCCTAAATATAACCAGGCACGCCCATTATCGTAACTTTCATCAAGATTGATAATACGTTGCAAAGTCAGTTCTAATTTTGGCACTGCAGCAACCGCATTCCAATCATCGCTATGCATCTGTGCCCAAACTAACCAACTGGTGGTGAAAGCATATAAAGCCGCAACCTCGTCAGCATCGAAATCTTCTAAGCTATTCTTAAACGCAGCATATGGTTGTTCAACCAGCCCACAACCATCAGAGTTCTCAGCACACAACGCTCTTTTACCATAATCAAAGGCCCGCGTTGACAGCTTCTGCGCGCGTACATGGTCTGCAACAAGTACCGCACTGTACAGCGTATAGAGCTTGGCACCGGTTTGCAACCAATCTGCATCGTCAGGATCACCAGCAATAAGACTATCGACCAACAACAGATAAGCTGGAGCACCGGCTTGCACCAATTCTGGATCATTTTGATTTAACAACGTTCGACTGAAATTATCACCGAAATTTGCCACACTGCAACCAGTAAGGAAACAAATCAGCATACTCCATAACATCACACTACGTAATCTAGTCATTTCTCCTCCAGCGGTTAAATCACCTGGCAGCGCCAGCAACACAAGCGAGAAATTTATCTAACTGATTGGCAAAAGCCTGTTTATCCGCACTGCTAAATGGTGCCGGACCACCCAAGTCCATCCCCGCACCACGCATCTCATCCAACATATTACGCATAGTAAGAATTTCCTGCATATTATCAACAGTATAGAGTTGACCGCGAGGATTAATAGCCGAGCCGCCCTTGTTTACCACAGCGGCAGCCAACGGTATATCCGCAGTAATCACCAGATCACCTGCACAGCTCAGTTCAACAATCTTATCATCAGCAACATCAAAACCAGAACCTACTACTATTGAATTTAGATATTCACAGCTAGGATAACGCAACGGTTGATTTGCCACCAGAGTTAGCAACACTTGCCGGCGTCGTGCAGCACGAAATAAAATATCTTTTATCACCCGCGGACAAGCATCGGCATCAACCCATATTTGCATAATTATCCCCAGCTAAATATTGCAACCCAACCACCGCACCAAACACCAGCAAGGCCGGTTTGGCTGCAGCGCTAGCATCTACTGCCAGGCAACCGAGAGTAGATATGATAATCCGCTGGTTAGAACGTGAGGCATTAGAAATAATTGCCACTGGCATTGTTGCGGGGACATCAGCGGCGAGTGCAGTTTGAGCAATCTGTTCGGCAAAACTCAAGCCCATCAATACTACTACAGTATGCTGAGGAAAATGCAACAAGGGCAACCAATCGCTGTTAAAGCTATTCCCGGCAAAATGGGCACTGACAATAGACAGATTGGTAGCATAACCACGTGCGGTCAGGGGAATACCAGCTAATGTTGGCCCCGACAGGGCAGAACTCAACCCAGACAAAACATGTACCCGAACACCTCGAGAAGCAAGATATGTTACCTCCTCAGCACCGCGACCAAAAATAAACGGATCGCCACTCTTTAAACGCCCGACTCGTAGCCCCTGTTGAGCATAATCAAACAACAGATTATTTATTTCATCCTGTTTATAGCTATGACTACCCTTTTGTTTGCCAACATATATTCGTTTAACGTTCTCCGGCACAATAGCCATAATTTCATCAGATATCAGATGATCATAAAGAACAACGTCCAACTGGTGTATCCGTTGATAAGCCTGCAGAGTAAGAAGATTGACATCCCCGGGACCACAACCAATAAGATAAACCTGCGCCAATTTCAATTGTGTCTGTTGACGAGTTTTATCACTATCAATAACCCCTTGAGCACGCGACTTTGCCGTTTGTTCCACCAGATTTTCCATATCCGCTGGCAGCACACTCCTGATTTTATCGCGGACAACCTGACCTATTGTAGGACTGGCACCATCGGTGGAAATTGCAATTTTTAAAGGACCATAATTTAGTAAAGAAGAAAAATAAAAATCACATTCTGCGGGTGTATCAACTCTATTCACCAGCAGAAAGCGTTGTTTTTTTTGTTCGCGTAACATAGCCCCAACTTCATCACAACCTGTAGCATCAATAATTATATTGAAGTGCCGCAAAAACTCAGTTGAGACCTCATCGACAATGATATCTATATTGAGCGCAATAAAATCAGGACCAAATTCACGGGCGCACGCACAAAAGCTGATGTTATTATCAGTGAGCATTTGAGCTTTATGGCAGGCAACTTTACCTCCACCAATTAATAAAATTTGTGGATTTTTTAGTAATATTGGCAACGTAGACATCAACAAGCAGTCCTCGGTTAATAATCAAATAAAAAAGGGCCATAACGGCCCTTTTTTATTTATAACAAAATATTTACATTTATATGCTAAGCAACAAACGATTCACGGTTGCTCTCAAATACTTCCGTAAACTGCTCTTCAATTACAGCTAACATCGCTGGAGTGACCTGAAGATATTTGCCCCCTTGGGTCTGAGACAGATCGAGCTCTTCATCGGCAAAGCGCTGCCCAATGCCAAACTTCATACACAAATTAGACGCTAGATTAACAATAGCCGACAAATCACGTACATCCTTGACATCGTTATTCCGAAGATCTATGTGATGATGCACCGCCTCAACCAACAACGGCGCTATTTTCCAAGAATGCAAAACAGCCGCGCCAACCATTGAATATGGCGCATCGAACACCTCCTGCTCCAACATCAGATAGTCACCAGCACCATTGTATACCGCTTCGACTAATTCTCTGTACTGCTCAGGATCATTATTGTTGCGTATCACTTTACCAAGATTGGAAAACAAACCCGCCAGAAAAGCTTCCTCAGAGTTCCCAACGCCGAGTTTGGTACTTAAAAATCTTGAGGCCAAAGCGCAACCCACCGACTCTTCCCACAACATTTTTTCTAACAAACCGTATGACTTATTAACACTACTCATACTGGACGCGAGAACCAAGCTACGCACGGTACGTTCGCCCAACATGACCAATGCATTTTGCAACGTAGTAATTTCACGCGCCAGACCGTATGCAGCTGAATTAGCAATTTTCAACATACGTGCAGAAACTGCTGCATCCAAAGATACAGTTGCCGCTAATTGCTTCATTGAGGTTTCAGGATCTTGAAGCAATTCAAGAACCTTAACCGCCACAATAGGCATTGGTGGTAAATCACCAACATTGCTTATAATATCATCGTAATTAATCATCAGTTCAACACTCGCAGCATGACAGCCTAAAACTTACCAAATTCAGAATCGTCCAAAGCAATTTGTGCCACGTCCGCTGCTTTACCGCCACCCCAACCAGAAGGTGTATTTTCACTTGGTCGTGATGCGGGTGCAGAAGATGCCCGATACTGCGGGGCACCTAAACGCTGCATCGAACCACCTTTCAACTTGAAACGGCGCAATACATCTTCGAGCTGAGCCGCCTGGCTGGATAGTTCTTCCGCTGAGGCTGCTCCCTGTTCTGCATTAGCAGTATTCTGCTGGGTAACATCATCAATCCTAGACACCCCATCATTGATTTGCGAGATGCCATTTGACTGCTCAACACTGGCTGCAGAAATTTCACTGATAAGATCATTGACCTTCTGTACTTCCGCAACAATTGAACCAAATGCCGTCGCTGTATTATCAGCAATTGCCGCACCGTGCTCTGCCTTGGCAACCGAACTTTCAATCAGGGCTGCAGTTTCCTGTGCTGCCTTGGCGCTGCGCGCAGCCAGGTTACGTACTTCCTCAGCAACAACAGCAAAGCCCTTACCGTGCTGACCGGCGCGTGCCGCTTCAACTGCAGCATTCAATGCTAACAAATTAGTTTGGAAGGCAATCTCATCAATGACTTTAATAATTTTTGAAATATTTAGACTGGACTCATTAATATCGGCCATGGCGGTAACCATTTGTTGCATTTGACCATTACCATGCACCGCAGCATCGCGTACCTGAGCAGCCAAAACATTGGCCTGCTGTGAATTTTCCGCATTGACCTTAGTTTGCGCCGACAACTCATTCATAGAAGCGGAAATTTCTTCTACTGAGCTAGCTGAATCTGTAGCTCCTTCTGACAATGACTGACTTGAAGCTGAAACTTGTGAGGCACCAGTGGCTATCTGCGCTGCACCGTGCTGTATTTGACTGACAATCCCATTCAGATCATCACTAACCTTTTTAAGGGCAAGACGAATAGAATCTTCATTACTGCGTGGGGTGATGTCGAAAGAGATATCACCATCGGCAAGCTTTTGCAACGAAGCCAGCACATCCTGCTCCATAAGATCAGCAAAGTTATCCAAGGTTTTACCTATGTGACCAATTTCATCTTTACGTTCACTATTCAGGCGCCCATCGAATTTACCCGCCGCCATGCTATCGAACATAGCTTCAACTGCGGCAAGTGGCTTGCGCACCAGACTACCTAGAATCAGATAAATAATAATAATTCCGATAAGACCACCAATGGCTCCGGCAAGCAACATTGATTTTGTCGCACTGCTCAAGCCATTTTCCAGGTTATCCTTGACTTGCACGGCAACAGCATGGAGTTCAGACAAATCGTAATTAAGGAATAAAATACCGCCTGAGTCACCAACTTTTGCCCCTTCATGGCAATCTATACACTCAGCAGTGAAAATCTGCGAGCGAGTAAGAACCAACTGATCACCTTTCTCATGTATAGAGAAATCACCAGTTAAATCATTACGTGCTTGAGTATAAACATCGCTATCCAAACGACTGCCGATGTTGGTTTCACTGCTGGAATAATTAATTTTGCCATCAGGACCGGACATACCCAGTTCAGACACGTTATGCACGGAAACCAACTCGTTTAGCAGTTCAGCAAAGAGATCCATATCGCCCATCTCAACTGAACTCTTAGTACCAATCACCAGACTTTGAAAAACACTGTTCGCCTGTTGTTTGGCAGCATCTGTGAGCAAAGTCATTTCGTGATCAGCCTGAGAATTCAACAACCCAGATGTTTGGTTATAAACTACACTAAATATAGTTCCGGCTAATACAACCAAAACTATACTTAAAACAATAGCGACCTTTTGCTGAATATTCATACATACCCCTGATGTTTACATTAGCTAAATAAGATGTTTCAAACTTTTCTTGACTAGAATCTACATGCTGGCTACAGGTCGATCTGTTCCAGATCTGAATCATATAAAAGTTTGCCAACATTCAACAAGATTTTCACGCGATCACCCATTTTACCCATACCTTCAATATATTCTGAACTACCTCCAGCGGTAGCGCGTGGTGGTGGCTCGATATCTTGCGGCGGAATATCGGCAACTTCATTCACCTTATCTACAACTAAACCAACAGAGGTAGTGTTGAGCTGAACCACAACAATGCAAGTTCTTTCATCATATTCACGAGCAGGCAAGTTAAACCGTGCCCGCACGTCCATTACAGGAATTACCTTGCCGCGTAAATTTATAACCCCCTTGATAAAACCGGGCATATCCGGCACTTCAGTAATACGCTGAATACCAATAATTTCAGTAACAAAGCTGATCTGGATACCATAATCCTCGCCACCCATATGAAAAGTAAGATACTTACCCTCTTGAGTATCTTCACTCCTTACATCACTATCTGACAAATTTGGTTTATTAGCCACTTCTGTCATAACTAACCTCCTCAACCTAACTATATTAACGGCAAAATGAGCTACGCCTTCGAATTAGCCCCGATACACAACGCTAGGATAATAACTGAATCATGCCACCATGTACACCCTAATAGTGGAGTGAACGTACATTAGCCACTGGGGAAAATAGCTTTACAGAAGACTGCGCATGACCACTTATGACAATTAAGGGAACACAGGAACAATATCAAGCCCAATGATTTCTGGATAACCCAGCATAATATTCATATTCTGCACCGCTTGACCAGCCGCTCCCTTTACCAGATTATCTATAGCACTAACAACGATTATCCGCTGAGTCCTATCATCAATTACAAAACCAATATCGGCATAATTACTGCCACGGATATAAGCTACATTAGGCAATTGTCCACCCGGCATAATCCTGACAAAAGGTTGATCAGCATAAAAATTGGTGAACAACGCTTTCACAGAAGCAATATCGATAGAATTTGTCAGGCTGGCATAACAGGTAGATAAAATACCCCGATTCACCGGCAACAGATGTGGAGTGAAATTGACCACTACAGGCTCACCAGCTAGCACTGACAGTGTTTGTTCAATTTCCGGGGTATGGCGATGACTGGCAATACCATAGGCTTTAAACCCTTCATTGACTTCACAAAACATACTTCCAGTTTTAGCAGAGCGCCCTGCACCGCTGGCGCCAGACTTACTGTCAATAATCAATGTACGATGATCAATTATTTCGTGCTTCAGCAGCGGAGCTAGTGCCAAGGCAGCGCTGGTGGGATAACAACCGGGATTGGCTATCAATCTGGAACCGGCAATTTGCTGGCGGAATAACTCCGGCAACCCGTATACTGCTTCGGCTAATAGCTCCGGACTGGAGTGGGGTTGATACCATTGCTGATATACTGCAACATCGTGCAAACGGTAATCAGCTGACAAATCAATCACTTTACAGCCACGCTGGAGTAAATCTGGAATTACATCCATGGATGTTTTATGCGGTAAGGCTGTAAAAACTACATCCGCCAGTGCAGCGATTTTATCAACATCAACTTCGGTACACTGCAGCGTAAGGATATCGGCTAGCGCTGGAAAAACGGTGGCTATATCTTCGTCAACATATTGCCGCGAAGTAATGCTGGTGATTTCTACCCGCGGATGCCGAACCAACAGGCGCAACAACTCCAGACCAGCATAGCCACTGGCACCAACTACAGCTACTTTAACCACAACAACCTCCACAAAATAAAAAAAGGGGAACCTAACGGCTCCCCTGTGTGTAACATATATTGATCGTACCGTGAAATCTTAACGTTTAGAGAACTGGAAGCTACGACGAGCACCGGCACGACCGTATTTCTTACGTTCTTTAATACGACTATCACGAGTGATAAAGCCAGCCTTCTTCAGCACACCACGCAGGCTTTCATCAATGTCAAGCAACGCTTTGGTAATACCATGCTTAATCGCACCAGCTTGACCGGAAGGACCGCCACCATTCACATTAACAATAATATCGAATTTCCCAACATTGTCGGTCAATTCCAACGGCTGGCGGATGATCATTTTGGAAGTTTCACGACCAAAATAATCTTTATAATCTTGTTTATTTACAACAATATTTCCCGCACCGGGCTTCATCCAAACACGGGCAATTGAAGTCTTACGTTTGCCAGTGGCGTAAAATCTTTGTTCAGCCATCTTGAATCATTCTCCTTAAGTAGACCAAATATCGAGTACTTTGGGCTGTTGAGCTGCGTTCTGGTGCTCACTGCCGGCATAGACCTTCAATTTTTTCAACATTTGACGACCCAATTTATTCTTGGGAAGCATACCGCGAACCGCCTTAATAACCAATTCTTCTGGTTTTTTAGCTTGCAGCTTTTCAGCAGTAATTGAGCGAATACCACCTACATAACCAGTATGGTGATAGTACATCTTATCCGCTTTCTTATTACCAGTCAAAACCAGTTTCTCTGCATTAACAACAACGACGTAATCGCCCGTGTCAACACTGGGAGTATAAATGGCCTTGTGCTTTCCCCTAAGAATTCTGGCTATCTCAGTGGCAACTCGACCCAGAACTTTACCTTCCATGTCAACCAGAAACCAGTCTCTCTTAACTTCAGATGCTTTTGCTACTTGCGTACTCATCTCAATCCTCTCGTTTATGTAAATTCTGTTCGCTTTACGGGGCTCACAGAGTGCCGAAACATAACCGATCTTTTGCTATCAGTCAAGTATTTTACATATTTTTTTCATACCACACTTTCATTAAGCATAAACCCTGCGCTGGCGCGGTGCGTCCAGCATCATGTCGATGACCAGAAAGCAGTAGATCACTGATTGTAGTGGTCGGAATACGCCCAATTCCAACATCAACCAGCGTACCCACTAGAACCCGCACCATATTTTTTAAAAAACCGCTGCCGCGCACGTCAAAAATAACCATCTCGCCATTGACGCTGACATCAAATGCATAAATTTTGCGTACTGTAGTTTTAGCAACACAGGATGACGAGCGAAAAGCAACAAAATCATGTTCCCCAACAAACAGTTGCGCGACCTCTTGCATTTTAGCAATATCCAAAGAACCAAAATAATGCCACGCCGTCCGATCTTGTAATGGAGAGCGGATTTTACCACCATATAACTGATAGCTATACCATTTACCTTGGGCAGAAAACCGCGCATGAAAATTATCATCAACCAACTGCGCTTCTTTTACCACGATATCTGCTGGCAAATAACGATTGACCCCTTCACGATAAGCAGTCAGTGACAATAACTTATCAACATCAAAGTGGGCGCGCATGCCGCGAGCATGCACCCCAGCGTCAGTACGCCCAGAAGAATAGATGCGTATCTGACAACCTACAACCCGTGCCAACGCTTTTTCCAACTGAGATTGTACACTATCAGCATTTGGCTGAACCTGCCAGCCGCCGTAATTAGTACCATCATATTCTATAGTTAAGCACACGCGCGCCATACTGGTTAGAGATATACCTTTATCAGCAGTTCAGCAATCTGCACAGCATTAGTAGCGCAGCCTTTGCGCAGGTTATCCAGCGCAGTCCACACATTCAGCCCTCCAGCAACGCTGGCATCAGGACGGATACGCCCAACGAAAAGTTCATCTTGATCCACGGCATCTACAGGCATGGGATATTCTAAATTATCTACATCATCAACAACCGCAATACCGGCAAAGCTACTCAGCAGTTCACGCACTTTTTCTATGCTAAGTTCCGTTTCAGTCTCAATATTTACCGACTGACAGCTACCATAAAATAACGGCACAGTTACCATCGTTGCCGTTACAGCCAGCAAGTCACCACCTAAGATCTGCTGCGTTTCACAAATCAGTTTACGCTCTTCGACAGTATAGCCGTCAGACAAAAAGCCGCCCACCTGTGGCAAACAATTGTAAGCCACCTGATACGGATAAACTTTATTTTTAGATGGTCGACCATTGAGCAATTCCCCACTCTGGGTACGCAATTCATCAATCCCTTTTTGCCCGGCGTCTGAGACAGACTGATAGCTGGATACTACCACACGGTGGATTTTGGTAGCTGAGCGCAGCGCCTGCACCAGCAAGCTCAACTGAATACTGGCACAGCCAGGATTGGCAATTATCCGTTTCGCCTTGATGCCTTGCAGAGAGTCTGGATTAATCTCTGGCACAACCATAGGCACCGAATCATCGGCACTAAAAAAACCTGATGTATCAATACAGATTACACCGGCAGCGGCAACCTTTGAACAATACTGCTCACTTATAGCGGCTCCGGCGCAAAAAAAAGCTATATCAGCCCCTTTAAACCCATCACTGTCCAATAGTTGCACCGGTAGCGAGTCATCATTGAATTCTAAAAATTCACCAACTGATTGCTCAGAAGCAAACAAAATCAAGTTACTTACCGGGAAGTTACGCGTATCCAGTAATTCAACCACCTGCCGCCCGACAACACCAGTGGCCCCAACTATCACTACATTATACATAGACAACCTTGCACTCCAGAAGAATTACGTACCCCACAACCAGCTTATAAGCATAGCAGCTATCTCAATTGACCTAAAGCCAATAAAAAAAGAGAGCAGCTGGATATCCAGCTGCTCTCTTTAGCATTCACCAAATACAAAAGAACAAAGCAGAAACTAATTATTGATCCTGCAATATGCGCAACATACGCCGCAATGGCTCAGCGGCGCCCCACAGCAATTGATCGCCGCAGGTGAACACGGTCAAATACTCAGGACCCATTTTCATCTTACGCACTCGTCCTACTGGCACGGTCAATGTGCCAGATGTTGCCTCTGGAGTAAGCTGAGCAAGGGTATCTGCCTTATTGTTAGCTACCAGTTTAACCCACTGATTATCGGCAGCGATCAGGCTCTCAATCTCGGCAATGGGCACATCTTTAGTCAACTTGATCGTTAATGCCTGACTATGACAGCGCATGGATCCAACCCGCACACAGAGACCATCAACCGGGATAGGATGTACCCCAGCCAAGATCTTATTGGTTTCAGCGTAACCCTTCCACTCTTCCCGGCTTTGACCATCTTCGACTTCGCGATCAATCCACGGCAATACGCTGCCAGCTAAAGCATAACCAAACTCAGCATGGGGCAACTCATCGCTACGCAATGTAGCCGTTACCTTTTTGTCTATATCTAAAATTGCCGATGCCGGGTCAGCCAATAAATCTGCTACCGAGTTCTGCAATACTCCCATCTGACTGAGCAGTTCACGCATATTCGGTGCACCAGCCCCGGAAGCCGCCTGATAAGTCATTGACGAAACCCATTCAACTAAACCAGCACGGAACAGTCCACCAATAGCCATCAACATAAGACTGACAGTGCAATTGCCACCAATAAAATCTTTCTGTCCCTGCGTCAGAGCTTTATCGATTACAGCGCGGTTAACCGGATCAAGAACTATTACCGCATCATCTGCCATGCGTAAAGTGCTAGCAGCATCGATCCAATAACCATTCCAGCCGGTTTGGCGTAACTGTGGATGCACCGCCTTGGTATAATCACCACCTTGGCAGGTAACTATTACATCCAATTGTTTCAGCTCAGCGATATCATTTGCATCCTTGAGTAAACCTGCATCCATCGGCGCTGAAACACCAACCTGCGAGGTGGAAAAAAACACCGGCTCTATGCCAGCAAAATCATTTTCCTCCTGCATGCGTTGCACCAGAACTGAACCCACCATACCGCGCCAACCGACAAATCCGACTTTCATGCCCGTCATCCTTTACTTGTGCCTTAATTAATTAAACAACAGAAATCAAAGTGCCGCGATTATCGCATCACCCATTTCACGAGTATTTACCTTCTTTTCTCCAGCGGTACCCTGATAAATATCACCAGTTCTGTAACCTGCATTCAGCACGCTTTCAACTGCTTTTTCAATAGCGTCAGCAGCATCGTTCAATGAGAACGAATAACGTAACATCATTGCTGCTGATAAAACCTGGGCTATTGGGTTAGCGATCCCTTGACCAGCAATATCCGGAGCACTACCACCTGATGGTTCATACATGCCAAAGCTACCTTCAGCCAATGAGGCCGATGCCAACATTCCGAGTGAACCGGTAAGCATTGCGGCTTCATCGGAGATAATATCACCGAACATATTACCACACAGCATTACATCAAACTGTTTAGGCCAACGTACCAGCTGCATAGCCGCGTTATCTACATACATATGCGACAGTTCAACGTCGGGATATTCTTTGCCAATACGCGTAACAACGTCACGCCAGAGAACCGAGGAAGACAACACATTAGCCTTATCAATACTGCAAACTTTACTACCGCGTTTGCGCGCCACTTCAAAAGCAACGTGTGTGATACGCTCAATCTCTGGCTCAGTATAGAGCATGGTATCAAAACCGCGCCGCACACCATCTACTTCATCAATCCCCTTAGGCTCAGAAAAATATATGCCCCCAGTAAGTTCGCGCACCACCAGAATATTAAACCCACCAGCAATAACGCTCTCGCGCAAAGTAGAACTGCCAGTAAGAGCCGGAAAGATTATTGCGGGACGCAGATTACAAAACAGACCAAAAATCTTCCGCAGTGGCAACAGCGCACCACGCTCTGGTTGCTCTTCGGGAGGAAGAGATTCCCACTTGGGACCACCAACGCTACCGAACAAAATAGCATCAGAAGATTTGCAAATATCTACAGTAGCTTGAGGTAACGCCTTCCCCTCATTGTCGATACCAGCACCACCAACATTTGCCGTAGTAGTTGCGAAAGTAACACCATATTTACTCTCGACAGCAGACAACACCTTCAATGCTTCAGCCATAACCTCAGGACCAATACCATCACCTGGCAACACTGCTACTTTGAATTTCTTTTCAGCCACGTACCCTCCTCTACACATTTAAATGTAATATTTAGAGCCTTCGGTCAGCTACACATACCCAACAGCAATATTCTGCTGGCCAACAGGCAATTAATAGCACCAAAGCTGATTGGCACTATAGAAATCAGTTAAATAAAATGTCAAACTTTTTACGCAATAACCCTGCCGCACCTAAAATAGTGTGACACAAACGACACAACGACCGTGTCATCCGTGTCACACCTTAAAAATCTGTTCTACCAAATCAGAAGGGTCGGCAAACACCGACCCTACAGTTTCCAGCTTACATTACCAACAAACCGTTAATAACGCTCATCAGCAAACTCAACCCAACCACCGGCCTCAACAAGCGCTTTGTCAAATTCTGATATAGCAAAAGAAAAATTGGTAATGTTACCACCTACCGTTGCAGCAATCGTCTGCGCATCCAGATCTACATCAACCACTACGCGACCTAACTTGCCCAAGCCAAATAATTTATCGATATCCCCAGCGGGCAATTCAATTGCCAACATGCCACCGTTGAACATATTTTGGCGAAAAATACGCGCATAACTTTCCGCGATAATGGTATGCACACCATTAACCTCAAACACCCACGGTGCATGTTCACGTGAAGAACCACAACCGAAATTCTGCCGTGATACTACCACCCGCGCATTGGCCAGTTCTTCTCCATTGGGATCAAAACCTTCCAATTTAAGATCCTCAAGCATATACGGCTGCAGCGCTTCTTTAGTAACTTCAGTTAAATATTTTGCCGGAATAATTTCATCAGTATTAATATCGGAGCGATCTAGAAAGATAGTCGCACCTTTGAATATTTTTTGCATCTTAGCGATTTCCTCTCTAAATTAATTACAAGCTTCTGGCGTCAGTAATAACACCAGTGATAGCAGTAGCAGCAGCAGTGGCTGGACTCATCAGATGAACCATCCCACCTTTACCCATACGACCATTAAAGTTACGGTTACTGGTAGAAGCACACACTTCACCTGCAGACAAAACACCATTGCTCATACCCAGGCAAGCACCGCAGGTAGGGTTGGTTACACAGAAACCAGCTTCCATAAAAATCTGAATTATCCCCTCATCCAAAGCGGCGCTAAAAATCTTGGGGGTGGCCGGAGAAACTATGCCGCGCACAGTAGGGGCAATTTTCCGCCCTTTGAGAATCGCAGCAGCTACGCGTAAATCTTCGATACGTCCATTAGTACAAGTACCGATATAAACCTGATCAACAGCTGTTCCAGCCAGCTCGGCAACTGATTTCACACAGTCAGGTTTGTAGTCAAAGGTAACCTGTGGTTCCAATGCCGAAACATCAAAATCCAGCACCTGGGCATAGATGGCATCTGCATCTGACTGCCACTTGGCAAAATCGGCCACTGCCTCTTCCGGTGTTGCATATTGATCCTGGATAAATGGCCACAAATAATCGACAGTTACACGGTCGGGCATGCAGATCCCGCTGGTACCACCGGCTTCAATTGCCATATTACACAGCGTCATGCGCGCTTCCATGCTCATCTGCTCGACTACCGAACCGGCAAATTCAATCACACGGTCAGTAGCACCATTAACCCCTAATTGCCCGATAACAAACAGGATCACATCCTTGGCATAAACACCAGCAGACAATTGACCATTTAAATTTACCCGAATTGTTGCTGGCTCGCGAAAAGCACATACACCTTTCAGTATGCCAACTTCAAGGTCAGTAGTACCAACACCGGCGGCAAAAGCCCCAAAAGCACCGTGGGTACACGTATGGCTATCACCCATAATGACGGTAAAACCCGGGTGGATAAAACCTTTTTCTGGAAACAAAGCATGACAAACACCATTGTGACCAACGTCAAAGAAATCTTTCAGGTCATGGCGACGAGCCCAATCACGCAGCATTTTGGCTTGCAGTGCCGTCTTACTGTCTTTAGATGGAGTTACGTGGTCAATAACAGCCTTAATCTTGGTATTATCAAAAACCCGATCTTTTCCCCGCGACTCTAGATCAGCAATTGCTACCGGGGTTGTTATCTCGTGACACAACACCCGATCAATAGCCAGCACCTTGGTACCCTCAAACGGCTCATCACGTAGATGGCTGGCAAATATTTTTTCCGCGATAGTCTTTCCCATAAATTTCTCCTGTTAATACCCACAAATCAAACCAAATAAAACGCAGTTCAAAGTATTCTGTCTTACCTTGTTTATGCATTAAAACGACACCATACAACAAAACGGAATGCCTGAACAGCATCCCGTTTTGCTAACAGCTAACAATTAATCAACAATATGAATCCCAGCAGTTGAGTAACAACCCAGCACTATACATTCACCGCTGTTTTTTTGTGTAATGAAGCAATTTTATTCAGCGCATTAATATAAGCCTTGGCTGCGGCAACTATAATGTCTGGGTGGGCTCCTTGCCCTAACTGCTCACGCCCGTGTGATTCAAGCCGCACGGTACATTCGCCCTGAGCATCTGTACCACCAGTGATTGCCCCAATAGAGAATTGCAACAACTGCGCGTCCGAACCGGTTAATTTTTTAATAGCCTTGAAAGTAGCATCAACCGGGCCATCGCCCATAATGGCAGTTTTCTTGATTTCGCCCTCGACTTCCATCTGCACTGTAGCAGTTGGTGCGGCAAAAGAACCAGAATGAACACTCATCTCCATCAATTTAAACAGTTCAGGCACCCGGATGATTTCATCAGCAACAATCGCCTCCAAATCTTCATCAAAAATGTTTTTCTTAATATCGGCCAGCGCCTTGAAGCGTACAAAAGCTTTCTTCAGATCGTCCTTGGATAAATCGTAGCCCAATTCCTGCAAACGTAAATTAAAAGCATGGCGCCCAGAGTGTTTACCTAAGACCAACTTGTTTTGGTTAAGACCAATAGATTCCGGTGTCATTATTTCGTAAGTGGTCTTCTCCATCAACACCCCATGCTGATGAATACCGGCCTCATGGGCAAAGGCATTTGCACCAACAATAGCCTTGTTGGGTTGCACCACAATACCAGTAATTGTTGTCAACAAACGACTAGTGGCATAGATATGCTCAGTTACCACATTGGTGGAATATGGCATTATATCTTGACGGGTACGCAGCCCCATCACTACCTCTTCCAACGAACAGTTACCGGCACGCTCGCCAATGCCATTAATTGTACACTCAACCTGACGAGCTCCAGCACGTATTGCAGCCAATGAGTTAGCAACAGACAAACCCAAGTCATTATGACAATGAACTGAGATAACCGCCTTATCAATGTTGGGCACAGTCTTCTTCAGGTAAACAATAATATCGTAATATTCCTGCGGCATGGTATAGCCGACGGTGTCGGGGATATTAACCGTACTTGCACCGGCATCAATTACCGCTTCTACAACACGTGCCAAAAATGGCAAACGGGTACGCACTGCATCCTCGGCAGAGAACTCAACATTAGGGGTATATCCAGCGGCTCGTTTAACTGCATGCACCGCAGCTGCGACAACCTCATCTTCTGTCATTCTAAGTTTATACTGCATATGAATATCGCTGGTAGCAATAAACGTATGGATGCGCCCACGATCACCAGCGTACTGCAACGCCTCCCACGCTCTGTCAATATCTTCATCACAGGCACGAGCTAACCCTGCTATTTGTGGTCCCTTAATAACTTGGGCTATTTTTTTAACAGCCTCAAAATCTCCTATCGACGCTATAGGAAAACCAGCCTCCATAACATCGACATTCATTTTTTCTAGCTGATAAGCAATACGTAATTTCTCATCCATAGTCATACTGGCACCTGGTGATTGCTCACCATCACGTAAAGTTGTATCAAAAATAATCACTTTATTATCGTTAGACATTTGTTCCTCCTAAAAATTATGCCACCGGTTGCAAAGGATAGTGAATGAAACTGTTCCACATTTTACCATATTGATTTCAGATAGCTTGAAACACTTTAGATCACCCAGGTCTGCTTCCACGACCCCACCTCCTTCCTCAATGCCGGCGGATATTGATGGCATAGACAACAACGCCACAAAATAAAAAAGCTTCCGCCCCCTGTCTATCAGGGGCGAAAGCTTGAATGCTCCGCGGTACCACCCTGTTTCAGCCTTGTTAACCACTTCAACAAGACCCTTAATCTACCCTTTACGCAGGTTCACGACATTGGCTAGGGTAAAAAACATTGACCAATGCAGCTCCAAGGCGAGTTCAGCTTGTACCTGTACTGGCTTACACCAACCGCCAGCTCTCTGAGACAGGATAAGAGCTTACTACTCCTCTTCATCGCTTTTTATCTATCTATTTTACTACACATAAACACGAACTGGAGTTTTCCGTCAATCAAACAGTAACAATTTTAGCAAACAAAAAAACTTTTTAGGTGCGAACAAACAAAATTTAGTCTAGCAAAACATCAACTCCACGGCGGCGGCGCAAAATAGCCAGACCTGCACGCACTGGACTAAACATAGTGTACGTTATAAACATTAAGAAAAACATCACTTCAGGCTCGGCCACAATCACTATTATCAATACAATAGCTAAAACCAACATACCGAAAGGTCGCTTCTTGAGCAATTCCGGGTCCTTGAATGAATAGTATTTAACATTACTCACCATAAGCACGGCTAGGACATATATTAACAACAACACTGAAAGCATGCGGATAGTGCCCGAACCGCCCAAATGATAAAACAGCAGCACACAGGCAGCTACCATACTCGCCGCAGCGGGTATAGGCAAACCGATAAAGTTCTTTGACTCTACCGTTTCAACTTGCACATTGAACCTGGCCAAGCGCAACGCGCCACATACAACATAGAGAAACGCCGCCAGCCAACCCCACTTACCAAACGGCTGTAAAGCCCAAGTGTACATTAAGATAGCTGGCGCCACACCAAATGACACTAAATCTGCTAACGAATCGTACTCAACACCAAACTGACTGGTAGTATTCGTTAAACGGGCAACCTTACCATCCAAAACATCAAACACCGCCGAGATTAAAATAAACCACGCAGCGACATCGTATTTACCGTTCATACTGGCAACAATGCCATAAAAACCAGCAAACAAGCTACCGGTCGTTATCAGATTTGGCAGCAGGTAAACTCCCCTCCTCAGGTTTTCACGCCGTTCACCACCAATCTTGCTCATACTAGTTTCCCTAAAACTGTTTCACCAGCAACGCAGCGATCCCCCAATTTGACCTGAATCTGTGTTTCTATAGGCATATAGACATCTAAACGCGAACCAAATCTGATTAGTCCATAGCGCTGACCACGCTCAAGTACATCGGCAATGATTGGATAAGTAACTATCCGCCGTGCTATTAAACCGGCAATCTGCACCACAAGTATTTTTGAACCGCCTGAGGTTTCAAGTAGCATTCCAGCTTGTTCATTTTCCATGCTTGCCTTATCCAGCGCAGCATTTACAAACAAACCCTTATTGTAAAACTGATCGACAACCTTACCAGAGCAGGGCACACGATTTACGTGAACATTAAACACCGACATAAAGATGCTGACTTTAAATGCTTCCTGATTAAGCAAGCGCTCTTCTTTAACCACACCAGCAAAAACCACCTTGCCATCAGCAGGTGAAACAACAAGATTTTCGCCTTGAGGAATAGTGCGGTCTGGATTGCGAAAGAAATAAACTGAAAACAGCGTTAGCGCTAAAAATATTACAGTAAAAAAACTCCAATCAAGCAACGCCAAGACCAATGTTACAAAAGCAAAAAGGGCAATAAACGGATAACCCTCTAAAGCTACTGGTTGATTTTTGTTTCGCATTTAAATTCACCTGCCCAAAAGTTAAAATTACGGCAACCTATCTCTGCCACTTAATCAATATTCTTCCACACTTTGGCCCCGCGCCCTATAACAATCGGACCGGAGCGTACCAACTCTTTCAAACCAAGAGGACGCAACAGTTCGACAAAAGCATCCAGTTTTTCTGGCGTTCCAGTTACTTCCAGGGAATAACTGCGCGGAGTAACATCAACCACATGGGCACGAAATATATCAGCTATTCGCAGCACTTCAGCCCTTGATTCCGCTTCAGCTGCCACCTTGACCATCAACATTTCACGCTCAACAAACTGTTGCCCAGTAAAATCTATAACTTTAATAACGTCAATTAATTTATTGAGTTGCTTACTAACCTGCTCCAAAATCTGCTGATCACCAGTAGTCACGATAGTCATACGCGAGATAGTTGGATCAAGGGTAGGAGCCACAGAAAGACTGTCGATATTAAAACCACGACCGGAAAATAATCCAGACACTCGCGGCAACACACCAAACTCATTTTCTACTAATACTGATATTGTATGCTTCATACAACTATCTCCTTCAACAGGGCAACCTCAAGCTGACAACACACCGGCAACCCTAATATAGTTTTCACACCATTATAACCATATATAGCACGCGCACACCAAGGTTATGAAGCTAGCACCATTTCGTTGATACCAGCACCTGCAGGAACCATAGGCAGCACATTCTCTTCACGGGCGACCTTGAATTCCATAATTACCGGTCCCGGAGTCTCCAGACCTTTTTTTATTACTGCTTCAACTTCATCCGGAGTCGTGGCACGGAAACCGGTTGCCCCATAGGCTTCTGCAAGCTTAACAAAATCGATGGGCAATTCCATACAAGTTTGACTATAGCGCTTATCAAAAAACAGCTGCTGCCATTGCCGTACCATACCGAGAAAATTATTGTTCAAAATTACAATTTTCACCGGAAGTCGATACTGCACCAAGGTTGCCAACTCCTGAGAGTTCATTTGGAACGAACCATCTCCGGAAATATCAATGACCTGACGTCCTGGAAAAGCTACCTGAGCCCCTAATGCGGCCGGCAAACCAAAACCCATGGTACCCAAACCACCGGAAGTGACAAAAGTACGCGGTTTGATGAAATCAAAAAATTGAGCTGTCCACATCTGGTGTTGTCCAACTTCGGTCGTTATAATCGCATCGTCATCAGTTAATTCGCGTAATTTTTCAATGACATACTGTGGTTTAATAACTGACTTAGTCTGCTTGTAAGACATGGGGTGTTGCTCTCTCCACTTAACAATTTGCTCACGCCACTCTTGGGTAGCGGTTACAACATCCTGTAATTCACCAGCATGTTTTTGCAACCCTTCATTTAAGCGGGGCAACACATCTTGCAGCATACCAACCAGAGGCAAGTCAACCCGAACATTTTTTTTGATTGATGTCGGATCAACATCAACATGAATAATTTTTGCATGGGGAGCAAACGTAGCTATTTTACCGGTAACACGATCGTCAAAACGAGCCCCCAAGGTTATCAGCAAATCAGAGTTGGTTACTGCCATATTGGCATAAAAGGTACCGTGCATGCCCAACATTCCAACACACAGTGGATGTGTTTGGGGGAAAGTGGCCATAGCCATCAAAGTAGTGGTTACCGGGGCCTGAATCGCTTCGGCAAAAGCCAGCAAATCCTCGGACACATCAGCAAGAGTTGCACCACCACCGACATAAATCACCGGTTTACGGGCTGCCAGAATCATCTTAACAGCTTTGCTCAATTGGCGCTGGTTAGCCGCAACAGTTGGCTTGTAGCCACGCAATTCTACGCTATCGGGATATTCAAATAGCGCAGTATCCATCTGCACATCTTTAGGCAGGTCGATAAGAACTGGACCAGGACGACCAGTGCGGGCAATGTAAAACGCCTGCTTAATTATCCGGGCTAAATCTTTTACATCACGCACTAAATAGTTATGTTTAGTTACTGGGCGCGTAATACCTATCATATCAGCTTCTTGAAAGGCATCGTTACCAATCAGCGGTGTTGGCACTTGACCACAGATTACAACCATAGGAATCGAGTCCATATACGCTGTAGCAATACCTGTTACTGTATTGGTTGCTCCCGGACCACTGGTTGCTATAGCCACGCCAACCTTACCGGTGACTCGCGCATAGGCATCGGCAGCATGTACCGCAGCTTGCTCATGACGATTGAGCACATGGTGAATAGGTGAATCCATTAAATCATCATAGATATTGATAACTGTTCCGCCGGGATAGCCAAAAACAGTTTCAACTCCTTCTAATTGCAGGCATTCAAGTAAAATCTGAGATCCTGTTTTTTTCACGTTTAACCCTCCTTTTCCAGTGCCATTACTGGATTAAAACTAATATATAAAATTGTGCTTCATCGAAATCACCTGTTCAATTGTTCTAAATCACGGATTGCCCCGCGTGAAGCACTGGTTGTCATGGCAGCATAACTTTGCAAAGCCTTGCTTACCTGTCGTTGGCGATGCTGTGGTTTCCATGCCTGTTGCCCCTGCGCCAGCATTGCACTGCGCCGCCGTCCAAGTTCATCATCATTGATCGCCATGCGCAATACACGTTTAGGAATATCAATCTCAATAACATCACCATTTTCCACCAAAGCCATGGCGCCACCTTCAGCCGCTTCAGGGGAAACATGACCGATTGACAATCCTGAGGTCCCACCGGAGAAGCGCCCATCGGTAATCAGAGCACAGCTTTTCCCCAGCCCTTTCGATTTGAGATAGCTGGTAGGATAGAGCATCTCCTGCATGCCAGGGCCACCCTTAGGTCCTTCGTAACGGATTATAACCACATCGCCTGGCTGTACTTGGTCACCAAGAATGCCGTCAATCGCTTCTTCTTGACTCTCAAAAATACGTGCCGGACCAGTAAATGTCCAAACAGACTCATCTACCCCGGCAGTCTTAACAATACAACCATCGGGAGCTAGATTGCCGTAAAGTACGGCCAAACCACCATCCTGACTATAGGCGTATTGCTGAGAGCGAATACACCCCTGCTTGCGATCCAAGTCAAGATCATCCCAAAGGGTAGACTGGGCAAAAGGCTCAAGACAGGGTTTGCGTCCTGGCGCAGCTAAATAACGCTGCTTAACCTGAGAGTCCTGGGTGGTAACTATGTCCCAGCGATCAATCGCTTCACCCATGGACGCGCTATGCACCGTTGGCACATCACGGTTAATCAGTCCGGCACGATCCAACTCAGCGAGTATAGCAAATATCCCTCCCGCGCGGTGGACATCCTCCATATGGTAATATTGCACTGCTGGTGCAACCTTACATAAGTTAGGAGTAGACAGAGACAGGCGGTTCATATCTTCCATGGTGAAATCGACTTCGGCCTCATTGGCGATGGCCAGTAAATGCAATACCGTATTTGTTGAGCCGCCCATGGCGATATCAAGACGCATAGCATTTTCAAACGCGTCCTTGGTAGCTATAGAACGGGGCAGTACTGTTGTATCTCCCTGTTCATAATAACGCTTAGCCAGCGCAACGATACTTTGCCCAGCCTGGATAAACAGCTGTTTGCGATAAGCATGAGTAGCCAGCAAGCTACCGTTGCCAGGGTATCCCATTCCCAGCGCTTCAGTTAAACAGTTCATAGAATTAGCGGTAAACATTCCTGAACAGGAACCACAGGTCGGGCACGACTTATCTTCATAAATCTGTACGTCTTCATCGCTTTTGCTCGGATCAGCTGCAGCAACCATGGCATCGACCAGATCAAGAACCACAGGATTACCCGCAATACGCGCGTGACCGGCTTCCATTGGACCACCAGAGACGACTATAGTCGGTATATTCAGGCGCATGGACGCCATCAACATCCCCGGCGTAATTTTGTCACAATTGGTGATACACACCAACGCATCAACACAGTGCGCATTAGCCATATACTCAACAGTATCGGCAATTAATTCGCGCGAAGGCAAACTGTACAGCATGCCATTGTGACCCATGGCAATACCATCACAAATAGCCATGGTGTTAAACTCCTTGGCAATACCACCATGAGCCTGGATTTCATTTACTACCAACTGCCCCAAGTCCTTGAGATGGACATGACCAGGGACGAATTGAGTAAACGAGTTTACCACTGCGATAATTGGTTTACCAAAATCTGCACTTTTAACTCCGGTAGCCTGCCATAAAGCACGGGCACCTGCCATATTCCGACCTTTAACCGATTTAGCTGAACGATAATCTGACATTTTCAACACCATTCAATAAGCGAAGGTTTACATATGCAAATAGCTGCTACAGAAAAGCATAATACCAGCAAACTATTTTCGACATTACACAACATTATCAATATGGACAAAAAGGGTTTGAGAACTTCTCAAACCCTTTATCAACCTCTTACCTACTGTAATTAATTTTTCAAACGGTAACTCACAATGATTCAAGTAACAGCCGCATCTCATCCTTAGTGGAGAGTTTCATCTTTTGTATCGTCTTGCGTTCCAGTTCCTGCTCGGTACTCAGGTAAGTAGCTTCATCCAGACGCTGCATTTGTTTATCCAGCAGCCTATGTTCTTCATACAGTTTGCGAAACCTTGCGTCTTTCTCACACAGTTCACCTACGACATCCTGGCTTAAATCCATTGAGTACCTCCTGTAAAATATTCATCAAAACAGCAATCGGCAACGTTGGAATAACCAATACTTAATAATTAGGTAACGATTTCGATTAACGTGGAACTGAAAACAAACAAGCGTTTTACCTTAGCTGCTAGATTAGACTAAAGGTTTAACCATTGTCAACAATAGGAAGCAGCTACGTAACGGATAAATTAAACCACTAAATACCGCGACGCTGCAGTTCTGCATCAGATAGGCGCACATACACCGGGCGCAATTCAAAGAAATTAACTACTTTCGCCATAACTCCCAGGGCATTAACCAGCAAACCGGCAGCACTAGCCCGCGGAACTGAGTTTAAATCATGAGACAGTAAACCCAAGTCAGGTAATTGTTTTTCAATTGCTGCACGGTACAACAACGCACCGTTACCAACTAATAAGCTTCTGGTGACAATCTGAGCCAACAACTTGCCCGGTGGTAGCACCTGCTCGCTCCCTTGCAGCAGCGGAATACCATTCCGCCAAACATAACACGCTGAGTACACTTCCTGTTTACGGGCATCAATCAATACTTGAACCGGAAGATCTGTTACACCATTTGCGAACGCAACCGTTTGCAGCGCTGACACCGGATAAATAGGCAGTGCCTGAGCCTGAGCCAAACCCTGCACCGTAGCTAAACCAACCCGTAGACCAGTAAAGGAACCTGGTCCGACTACAGCCACCAGCGCCGTGACATCACCCATATTCAAGCCAGACTCAGCAAGGACAAATTGCACATAGCGCAACAGATAATCGGAATGACTGCGCCCAGACACATTAATGGTGATTTCCACTAGCACCGTGGTACCGGATACTATAGCCACACTCCCTGTTGGTGTTGAGCTATCGATACACAACAACAGCTCAGGTTTTTCCACCATCACAGAAAAATCCGCATAATATCGTTATAAAAAGCCAGAAGCATCAGCATCAACAACAGGGCCATGCCAATCTGCTGCATCACTTCACGAATGCGCAACGAAACCGGTTTACGCCATAGAAGTTCAATAAAATTGAAGAACAGATGACCACCATCCAACACTGGTATAGGCAATAAATTCAAAATACCTAATTGGATACTCAGAAAAGACAGAACCGTAAGGATAGTACTAAAATCGGTTTGCACCGCTTGACCTGCTATCTGCATCACCATTATTGGACCACCAATATTATTGGCAGGCACGTAACCGGAAACCATCTTGCGTAAAAAGACCAGGGTCAGATCTACCAATTCAAAGGTACGCTGAAAACCGGTCTTGACAGCCTCCAGGACACCGTACTGTTTCATCTCCATACTCTGCTGAGGCGATATACCAATCAACCACATCTTCTTGGCGTCATCTTGGCGTGGCAAAATAGAAAATTCTAAACTTTTACCGTTACGCAGCACAATAAATTCTGCACTGGTGCCAGCAAGCTGCTGAATAACTTCATGCAATTCATACCAGGAATTAATTGGTGTAGAACCTATCTGAACAATGCGGTCTCCACGTTGCAAACCAACATCTTGAGCAGGCATGCTGTCGCGCAACAAGCCTATGATCGCATCCTGATGCGGAAACAACCCCAAAGATTGCAACCCCTCAAGACTGCCATTTTCTGCGGGCAATTGCAGCTGCACGATCTCATTATTGCGCACCACATTCATCTGCAGCGCCGTACCAACATTAGGTATCAGCACCTTGTCGGTAGCAGCCCATGAGTTAAGCTCCACACCGTTAACAGACTTGATACAGTCACCAGAGACAAATCCGGCACGAGCAGCGTCGGAGTCATGAACCACGTAACCAACACAAGCTGGTTCATCTAAATAGCTGGGAACATTTACCCCAACCATATACGCCATTGGTAACAACAATAATGGCAACAATAAATTCATAATGGGACCAGCAGCAACTATTGCCATCCGGCGTTGAATAGATTTATGGGCAAAGGAACGCTGCTTTTCCGCCAGCGATAACTCATCTTCCGCCTCACCGACTCCCTCTCCGAGCATCTGGACATAGCCGCCGAGAGGTATCAAGCTCAGCATATATTCTGTTTCACCCCATTGGTAGCTACACAGACGTGGACCAAAGCCGAGAGAAAACTTCAGCACTTTTACCCCTGCCAATTTTGCCACACAGAAATGACCGAATTCGTGAATAAAAACCAGGACACCCAGCATCAGTATGCCCGATATAACAGTAACCATCTTGCCTCCTCAGGCGTTGTTATTTCGTAAAACTATTAATGTGGCGTTGCGCCATAACACGGGCGCTATCATTTACATGCAGCACGTCGTCAACATTGGCAACTCCCTGATGAGAATATTGCTGCAATACCTCATCAATGACAGCAGGAATATCTAAAAACTTGAGCTGACGCCGCAAAAAACTTTCAACGGCAATTTCATTAGCCGCGTTCAACACCACTGGCGCCGAACCACCTGCTGCCAATGCCTGGTAAGCCAGATTAAGACAGGGAAACAGTTTCAGGTCAGGGCGAGTAAAACTCAATTCACCACTGGTGCACAAATCCAATGGCTCTATTTTCACCGGCAAGCGTTCTGGCCACGCCAAAGCGTAGGCAATTGGGGTTTTCATATCTGGCACACCAAGCTGAGCCAGGATTGCCCCATCGACAAACTCCACCATTGAATGGACAACACTCTGCGGATGGATGTGCACATCAATATCCTCGACCGACACGTTAAACAACCAGCGCGCTTCGATAACTTCCAGCCCCTTGTTCATCATGGTCGCCGAATCTATAGAAATTTTCTTCCCCATGGTCCAATTGGGATGTGCCAACGCCTGTTCTAGGGTAACATTTTGCAATTGTTCCAAAGTATTATTACGAAACGGACCGCCTGACGCAGTCAGTATCAACTTGCGCACATCCTGTTTGCGCTGACCTACCAACACTTGAAATATAGCGGAATGTTCGCTATCAACCGGTAACAACTTTACTTTGTTCAGCGCCACTGCCTGGGTCACCAAGGCACCGGCCATAACTAGGGATTCCTTATTGGCCAGAGCAATATCTTTGCCAGCATGAATGGCAGCAAGGGTTGGCACCAGTCCGGCAGCTCCGACAATGGCCGACACCACCATATCTGATTCACCATGCACCGCACAAGCAACAGCTCCAGCCACACCGCTCTGGATATCAACCGCCACGTCCCCTAGCAAAGAACGCAAGCGATCCACATCAGCACTTAAAACCACCGAAACCAGCTGAGGCTTAAAGGTGACAATCTGTTGTGCGAGCACAGATAAATTGCTGCCAGCACAAAGAGCAGCAACTCGATAACGCTCGGGGAACTGCGCCACCACTTCGAGGGTGCTTACCCCGATTGAACCAGTGCTGCCGAGAATACTTAAAACTTTCATCGGTTACACACCACAGAAATATAGATAAGCGTATACGGCAGGAAAAGAGAACAACAGGCTGTCAATACGGTCAAGCATACCACCGTGCCCGGGAAAAATAGTGCCGGAATCCTTAATATTGGCGCTACGCTTCAGCATCGACTCGAACAAATCACCGATTTGACCGCACATACCCGCCAGCACCCCAACAATTAAACAATCAAACCAGCTCACATGCGGTACCAGCCACAGATGAGCAGCCAGAGCCGCCAACACTGAACCGACAAGCCCTCCTAACGCACCCTCGATACTTTTCTTGGGGCTGATAGCAGGATAAAGACGGTGCTTACCCCATGCAGTGCCGACAAAATAAGCACAAGAGTCACATACCATAGTCATAATCAACACTAACAATACCCAGCGTTGCCCATGCGGCAGAGCATGCAGCAACACCATATGGCTTAACAGTAACGGCAAATACAGCCAACCGAGCACAACACTGCCCAGTTCGGCTACCACAGTACTTAATTCAGCATAATTGAATAAATAATAGCCGGCAAAAGCCAAAAAGCAGACTGCGCTTAACGGAATAAACATTGGCAAATCAAAAGCTAACAGCGGCACAAATAATGCGCCAGTGACAATAGCCGCATATCTAACGTACACACGCTGCACAGGCATCACCATGGTATACAATTCCCACAATGCAACTGCGGCTACAACTGTTACAACGGTGGCAAACCAACCGATTGACGCCCCAAGGGTAATCAACAGAACTATCGGCAATGCTATCAGGGCAGTTATAATTCGCTGTTTAATCTTGTTTCTCCCCACTAGCAGCAGGCTGCTCGCCACTAGTAATAATAGGCTCTACATCGCCAAAACGACGGTAACGTCCGGCATAATCTTCCAGTGCCCGCCGTAATTGCACCTCATCAAACTCCGGCCAATAACACGAGCAGAAATACAGTTCAGCATAGGCAGCTTGCCACAGCAAAAAGTTACTGATCCGCATTTCACCACTGGTACGAATTACCAAATCCGGATCAGGGATATCCCGAGTGTCCAGGTAGCTGGCAAACAACTGTTCATCAATACTATCTACTGCCAATGCTCCACTAGCAACAGCAGCGGATATACGTTGTGTAGCACGAACAATCTCATTGCGCGCGCCGTACGACAGAGCCAAATTGAGGGTCATACCATCATTGTTTACTGTTGCAGCAACAGATTTCTGCAAGGCTTGTGCAACATCATGAGGCAATTTACTCAGATCACCAATCACCTGTAGTCGGATACTATTTTGTTGTAACATAGCCATTTCGTTGGTCAGGTAATGACCGAGCAAAGACATCAGTGCATCAACCTCACACTGTGGTCGTTTCCAGTTTTCTGAGCTGAAAGCATACAGTGTCAAATAGTTAATACCAACTGTCGCACATTGTTGTACCACAGCACGCACCGTCTCAACTCCACGCTGGTGACCAGCGATACGCGGCAGCCCTTTTGACTGCGCCCAACGCCCATTCCCATCCATTATAATTGCTAGGTGTTTCGGTACAATCATCTCCACGCGATCCTTGAGTTATTCATTTAGTAGTTGAAAATATCTGCTGGAATCTATCACGAACCGCCAACTGGAGCAAGGCAAGTGATTTACGAAATACATCTAATAAAAAAGGGAGACCCGGAGGATCTCCCTAAATTATTTATTCAGCTGTTAAAATAACACAGCTTAAACTTCCATCAATTCCTGTTCCTTCTCAGCTATTACATCCTCACTGAGTTTCACAAATTTATCGGTCAGATCTTGGCAGCTTTTCTCGCCGCGCTTCAGATCATCTTCAGTGATCTCTTTATCCTTCTCGAGCTTCTTAATGGCTTCATTTGCATCGCGACGCGCACTGCGAATACTGATTTTAGCATCTTCACCCTTAGTTTTCACAACCTTGACCATCTCTTTACGACGTTCTTCTGTGAGTGCCGGGATACCGATACGGATAATCTCGCCGTCTGATGATGGAGTCAAACCCAGTCCAGATTTATAGATAGCTTTTTCTATTTCGGGCAACAGCTTTTTCTCCCAAGGCTGAACGGTAATCAACCGCGCCTCAGGCACCGTCAAAGTACCTAATTGAGATAAAGGTGTTGGCGTTCCATAGTAATCGATACACACATCGTCTAGCAAAGATGTAGAAGCACGACCAGTCCGCACCCTACGCAGTTCACGGCGCAGTGCCTCAATTGCCTTTTCCATCAATTTTTGTGCTGAAGCTAACGCATCCTTGACCATCACTTATCTCCTTTGACAATTGTACCAATCGATTCTCCCATGACAACTTTCAAAATATTGCCAGGTTGGGTCAGGTTGAAAACTATTATAGGAAGATCGTTATCCATACACAAGGATGTTGCCGTAGCATCCATAATCTGTAATCCATTTTGCAACACATCCAGATAGGATAAAGATTCATATTTTACCGCTGTTGCATCTTTTGCCGGATCAGCAGTGTAAACGCCATCAACTTTGGTTGCTTTGAGAATTACTTCGGCACCAATTTCCATCGCCCGCAAACTTGCTGCGGTGTCAGTAGTAAAATATGGGTTACCAGTACCAGCGGCAAAGATGACCACCCGTCCTTTTTCAAGATGACGCACTGCGCGACGGCGGATATAAGGTTCAGCGATTTCGCGCATCTCAATTGCTGACTGAACTCGCGTTTTAACCCCAGCTGATTCCAGTGCATCTTGCAGCGCCAAACTGTTCATCACCGTTGCCAGCATACCCATATAATCAGCGCTGGCACGATCCATTCCAGCAGAGGAGGCTGCCAGACCACGAAAAATATTGCCGCCACCTATCACCACTGACAGCTGAACACCCAATGCTACAACATCGTGAATCTCACTGGCGATTGTGGTAATTATCTCAGGATCAATCCCGTAGCCATTTTCACCGGCCAAAGCCTCACCACTGAGTTTAAGCAATATTTTATGATACGCAGGCTGTGCAGTTGTCATATTCATCCAACTTTCTTAATGAGAATTGATGCAATCACAAAATAGTTATTCCATGGCTGTAGCACATTATTTGGTTAGTGCAGCAACCTCGGCAGCAAAATCGTCAGCGCGCTTCTCAATACCTTCACCGAGCAAAAACCGATCGTAGCCAGTCAGTGTCACCTCAGCTCCAATTTCTTTGGCCAAGTCGGCAACGACTTTGTTGATCTGGCGATCTGGCTCAATCACAAAAGATTGCTCCAACAAACAAATCTCACCATAAAATTTATTTATTTGACCAGCAATAATCTTATCAACGATATTCTCAGGCTTGCCACTTTCAAGCGCCTTAACGCGCATAATATCTTTCTCTTTAGCAACCACGTCAGCAGGCACCTGATCACGATTCAGATATTGCGGAGCAGCGGCGGCGATGTGCATTGCTAACTGGCGCGCAGTTGCAACCACGGTTTCATTGGAACTAGCAGTAGTCAGCTCAACAACAACCCCGATTTTACCACCAGCGTGGACATAAGTTTGCACAACACCAGCTTCCACAACACGGCGGGCAAAACGACGGATATTAATATTCTCACCAATAGTGGAAATCTGATGAGTTAACTCTTCAGCAACCGTACGCCCACTACCAGGAAAATTTTCCTGTTGCAGAGCAGCCAAATCGGCAGGTTGTTTGTCCGCAACAACTTGCGCAATGCCTGCCGCAAAATTGCAAAAAGCATCGTTCTTGGCTACGAAATCTGTTTCCGCATTAACCTCGACAATAACTCCTACATTCTGTGTACCTGCGGCCACAATAGCACCCTCTGCGGCTACACGCCCGGATTTTTTAGCGGCTGCAGACAGACCTTTTTTGCGCAAAAAATCAATTGCATTTTCGATGTTACCATCAGTTTCATCGAGTGCTTTTTTACAGTCCATCATACCAGCGCCAGTTTTTCCGCGCAGTTCAGCGACCATTGCTGCTGTTATCTTTGCCATGACATATCTCCTAATCAACCAAACTAAGCTAAATCAGAACAATAATTTTCAACTCAAATTGGGAAAGTTTTTTTGATTATACGCAAACACTCGAATTGCTATTGAAAAAACCGGACCAAGCAAAAATACCAATTGTTTACTATTTATTCTTATATTTCAGGAATGAAGAAGTAGGAAAAGCGACCAAAGCTGCTGGTCGCTTTTCAGATTCACCTGATTAACTTATTAAGCTTTTGCAGTTGCTTCTGTGGGGGTTTCTGCTACAGGAGCTACAGTTACTTCTGCGGGTGCTTCTGTGGGGGTTTCTGCTACAGGAGCTGCAGTTTCTGCTACAGGAGCTGCAGTTTCTGCTACAGGAGCTGCGGGTGCTTCTGCTACAGGAGCGGCAGTTGCTTTGTCCACATCTGCACCTTCATTGTCAATACATGCCGCTTCGCCACGTGCTTGAGCACCTTCGATGCTTGATTCAGCCATGCTGGCAACAAAAAGACGGATTGCCCTGATCGCATCATCATTACCGGGGATGATATGGTCGATCTCATCAGGGTCACAGTTCGTATCAACTACAGCCACAACTGGAATACCAAGTTTTTTTGCTTCGCAAACGGCAATTGCCTCTTTTTTAGGATCGATAACGAACATAGCTCCAGGCAGTTTAGTCATACCCTTAATGCCACCGAGGTTTTTCTCCAGCTTAATACGCTCACGCTCCAACTGCAGACACTCTTTTTTAGTCAGCAAATCAAAGGTGCCGTCTGCTGCCATCACCTCAATTTTTTTCAGGCGATCAATACTACCTTTAATAGTAGCAAAGTTAGTCAGCATACCACCGAGCCAACGATTATTCACATAATACTGCCCTGCACGCAACGCTTCTTCGCGAATGGCATCCTGAGCTTGTTTTTTGGTGCCTACAAACAGAATGCTGTCACCATTTTCTGCTACCCCTTTAACAAAATTACAAGCAGAGCGGAAATAGCGTACTGTTTTTTGCAGATCGATAATGTAGATTCCATTGCGCGCACCAAAAATATAGGGCTTCATCTTTGGATTCCAGCGCTTGGTCTGATGTCCAAAGTGAACACCTGCTTCAAGCAATTGTTTCATGGTAATTTTAGGCATGTTTTTTCCTCTCAATCTTACTCTGTGGTTATTCCTCCGCCCCCAATTATTTGTATGCTATACCGTCGTAATCCACCCTTTGCGGACACCACACTGCGGCATTTGGGAACGTGCGTCATTTTGACATATCGCGGATAAATAGCACAGCACCACTGACTGCGCAAGAAAAAAACCACAAGAGAACCTCAGGAGAACATATAGTCAAAAAACATAACCTAGGCTAGGGATAAGTTTACTTTTACCCATGTTTTGTAATACCATCCGCGGACTATGTCAGCTTATCGAATTCAAAAATATATTCTGCGTGAAGTATCCGTGCCCTTTTTCCTTGGCATAGCACTTTTCACCTTCGTTATTCTTCTGAGCAGAATGTTAAAGCTCATCGAGCTAATCGTCGACAAAGGGGTTCCTATAAGCGACATTCTGGGACTTTTTGCGGCGCTGCTCCCCTCTTTTTTTGTCATTACCGTGCCGTTATCATTTCTTCTCGGAACTATAGTTGCGTTCAGCCGCTTATCAGGTGACAGCGAAATAGTAGCGATGAAAGCCGCTGGATTAAGTCTTTATCAGCTGGCCAAACCGGTAATTATTTTGGCTATTGGTGTGTGTTTATTTACAGGCTGGCTGACCATGTATGCCGAACCTCTAGGACGCTCAAGTTTACGCCAGAAACTCTTCAATATTGCCTACAGCCGCGCAGCTGTAGCCATAGCACCGCAGGTATTCAACGAAGAGATCGAGGGTCTGGTTTTGTATGCCAACAAGGTCGAACCAAAAAGCGGCGCCCTGCAACATGTGTTTATCAGCGACAACCGCACAGGACAGACCCCAGCAATAGTAACTGCACAGCAAGGACGTATTTACACCGACAGCAACAATGGCACACTACTAATGCATTTGAACGATGGCGCTATCCACCATCTCAAACAGAACCAAGACTCAGAAGCGTATCAACTGGTCCGTTTTGAAAGCTACGACATCAACCTCTCTATCAATGAAAGCAGTCAGAGCAACTCGAATCAACCACCGAAAAGTTTTGAGCTAAGTACCGCAGAACTAATTAAATACACTAAAAAGGCTCCACCAAATAAACAATTGAAATACATGGTTGAACTGCAAGAACGCTTCGTGCTACCGCTATCACCATTGATATTTGCCCTGATAGCCATACCACTAGGAATCAGATCGCACCGTTCCAGCCGTGGTGGTGGCTTCGCCAGCGCTCTCTCGGTTTTTCTTATATACTACCTGATGTTTTCCATCAGCAAAACCATGGTACTAGAAAATGGCTGGTCGCCATTAATTAGCATGTGGAGCCCGACAGTGTTATTCTTGATTATCAGCACAGCACTGCTTTACTACAGCGCCAAAGAGCAACCGTTGCCCGGCATCAATGCCATGCACAAATTGGTCAGAAAAACCACTAACTACCTGAGCAGAAAACGATAACCTGTGACCATTATTAATCGCTATTTGTTAACAACTTTTATCCGCATCACCATGTTAGCCCTTGGTGTATTTGTCGGCATATATCTGTTAGTGGATTTTTTCGAAAAGGTTGACGATTTCCTCGAGTATAAAGCACCAATCTCACTGTACCTGTACTATTTTAGCAGCAAGCTGCCATTGATCATATCTCAAGTTTTACCATTGACTATATTGATGGGCGTATTTATGACCCTGGGTGGTTTCAGTAAAAGTAACGAGTTAACTGCCATGCGTGCTGGCGGAATCAGTCTGTTTAATATCATCACCCCGCTAATTTTAGCAGCCACACTGATGACCGGCATACATTTCACCCTTAACGAATACATCGTGCCAGCAGGCATTCGCAATGCGACATACATTCTCCACACTGAGGTTAAGGGGAAAGCCGCAGCGCTTACCAAGAGGGACAACCTATGGTTTCGTGACCAAAACGCTCTGTATCATATTAATTTGATCATACCGGAGTCTGGCAGCATAAATGGAGTTTCAGTTTATCAACTTAACGACGAGCTACAACTACGTCAACGCATAGAAGCAAAGCGGATAAAATTTATTGATAATCAGTGGATTGCCGACAAGGCCAAAATCAGAAGTTTTGATCCGTTCAGTGGACAATTAACAGCGGAACGCACCGAAGATAAGTATGCATTAGCTTTAGATAAAACACCTGACGACTTTGGCGCAGTATCTGGTAATAACGAAGAGCTAAATTTTAATCAACTGCGCGTGTTAAGTAAAAAAATGCAGCTTGAAGGGTTGGACGCAACCCGCTACCGGGTAGATATGTATGCTCGCCTAGCAGCACCATTTGCCTGTTTAATTATGGCCTTTGTCGCGATCCCATTTGCTCTACAGACAAGCCGCAACATTAATTTGGCATTGGGAATATCTATCAGCGTACTGATTGGAGTAGCGTTTTATATAATTCAATCTACCTTGATGGCTTTTGGTTATTCCGGCCTGCTACCACCGTTTATAGCCGCTTGGTCAGCCAATATAATTTTTTCCCTGTTAAGCGGCTTCCTGATATTATCCACCAGAGAATAGACACCCCGCTGTCCAACAAAATAACTCATTAAAAACGCTCACGTAAGCGCTCAACTCGGTACACCCCTTTTACTGCCTTTAACGATTTCATCACCTTTTTCAGGTGTTCAACATTTTTGACCTCAATTTCAAACTCATTCAGTCCCTTACTGTCACTGCTTGTATTCACGCGCGCGCTCATAATATTGGCTTCACAACTGGCGATACAGGAGGTGATCGCCGCTAGAACCCCCTTTTGATCGTGGCAATAGACGTTGATCTTCACATTGCGCGCCGCATTTGTGTTTAAATCCCACTCGACCTCTACCCGTCGGGCAGGATCACTGCCCAGCAAGTGCGGACAATCTGCAGCGTGCACCGTTATTCCATGGACGCGGGTAATAAAGCCGACAATGTCATCACCGGGCAAGGGATTACAACATTTGGCAAAACGTACCAGTACATTATCAATCCCCTGGATGCGAATAGCGCTGTTTGATGGTTTTTTGCGTATTTTATCCAGCACTTGACCAAAACTAGGCAACCGCCGCGTGACACGCTCGCTGTCTACGGGCAACAATCGGCCCACAACCTGACGCGCCGACAACTTCCCGTAACCAACACCAGCCAGCATATCAGCTACCTCTTTATAGCCAAAGTCTTTAGCCACTTCGAGCATAATAGCTTCGCCAAGCATCTTACTTAAAGTGCGATGATACTTACGCAGTTCCTTATCCAGAAGATTCTTCGCGAGCTCAATACTCTGCTCACGTTCCTGAGTTTTCACCCAATGGCGGATACGATTACGCGCCTTCGATGACTTGACCAGTTTTAGCCAGTCTTTGCTCGGATTTTGATGGGGAGAAGTCAACACCTCAACCACGTCACCGTTATGCAACTCAGTCTTCAAGGATACCAGTTTATTATTAACCTTGGCACCAACACAACGATGCCCGACATCTCCGTGAATTGCGTAGGCAAAATCTATAGGACATGCCCCCTTAGGCAGCTCACGCACATGCCCCTGCGGAGTAAAGACATACACCTCCTCCGGAAACAGATCAACATGTGGTTCACTGATCACGTCCAGAGAAGCGCTCATTTCCCGTTGCCACTCCACCATATGGCGCAACCAACTGAAGCGCTTATCATCACCATTGTGCCCAGCCGCTGACACACCTTCCTTATACATCCAATGCGCCGCAATACCCTCTTCGGCTATGCGATGCATTTCAGTGGTACGAATTTGCACCTCCATCCGCTTCCCATACGGTCCAATAACAGAAGTATGCAACGACTGATACATGTTGGATTTCGGCATGGCGATAAAATCTTTAAACCGAGTAGCAATTGGTTTCCACGCTTCGTGAATTATCCCCAAAGCGGCATAACATTCGCGCACACTGCCAACAATGATGCGAAAAGCGATTAGATCATACATCTGGTCAACATCAATGTTCTGCCGTTCAATTTTACGATATATCGAATACAAATGCTTCGAGCGCCCAAACACCTCGCCCTCGATACCCTGGCTTAACAATTTATCTTGAATCTGCTCTTTGACCTGATTGACATATTGACCACAGGCATCGGTCTTAAATTCGATTACCTTGTTACTTAACTCCGCATAAGCCTCAGGATAAAGATAAAGGAAGGACAAATCTTCCAATTCGCTCTTCATCCAGCTAATCCCCAGCCTGTTGGCCAATGGAGCGTACACATCCATAGTTTCGCGCGCCACGCTGAGTTGTTTCTGCGGGGAGAAGCGCTCCATACTCTGCATATTGTGCAGACGATCAGCCAATTTTATCAGGATAGTCCGAAAATCACGCGCAATTGCCAGCAACATTTTGCGAAAACTCTCAGTCTGCTGACCACCACCTTTTTGGAAGATTATGGTATTAATACGCGTCAAACCCTCAACCAACAGCACCACCTGATCACCACATACATCACGCAGCTCATCCACTGTGACCAGTTTTTTCTCCAGCACATCATGAACCAAGGCGGCAGCAATAGTGGTGACATCCATATTCAAGCGCACCAATATCCTAGCTACGACAACGGGATGATCAAACAGCAGATTGCCTTCACTATCAACCTGACCTGCGTGCGCTAATGCACTAAATTGGTAGGCGCGACGAATCAGATCAAGATCAATATTCGGCAAATAACCACGCACTGCGCTTATGATATCTTCAAGAGAATTCAAGTGTTTATACCTTGGTAAGGGAAAACCATTGAGACTTAACAACAACAGGCGCCACCCGAAGATGCCGCCTGTTGTTGTTAGATAAGAACTGTTTTAATGAGTACTGGTGTCCTGAGCTTCAAACTCCACCTTGCCAGCAGCAATTTCCCGCAGAGCCTGCACCACTTTTTTATTGCCGGAAATATTTTCCAGCAGCGGTGGTGCACCACGGTACAATTGCTTAGCTCTTTTCGCTGCGACCATGGTCAATAAAAAACGGTTAGATATAACTTCTAAACAATCTTCAACGGTTACGCGTGCCATCTATATCTCCTTAACCTACATAATTTACGAACAAAAAATTAAACTTTAAAATGCTGTTTCAACCAAGGGAATATTAATTTTCCGCGGCAACGCTCAGCACAGATAACTGCTTGTAAATCAGTTAAAGCCAGCTCTAGGCTGTCATTAACAATAATGTAATCATACCAACGCGCTTGCGCTATTTCGGCGTGAGCATTTTTAATACGACAGTCAACCACGGCAACACTATCGGTGCCGCGCCCATGTAAACGCTTTTCCAGTTCGGCAAAACTTGGCGGAGCAATAAAAACAAACACCGCGTTTAACCCAAGCTTTTTCAGCTGTGCTGCGCCCTGAAAATCTATATCCAGCAGTATATCCTGACCACTGCGTTGAGCTTCATTCAGAGTCTGTATAGCGGTACCATAAAAATTGCCATGCACCTGTGCCCACTCAACAAAATCACCAGCGGCAATCATATGACGAAAGGTAACAACATCGACAAAGTGGTAATCAACTCCATCCACTTCACCAGTACGCACTGCCCGAGTAGTAAAAGAAACAGACTGCCCTAATTCCGGAAACAAGTCAATCACTGCATTACACAGCGTAGTCTTGCCTGCTCCAGAAGGTGCCGACATAACATACAACAAACCCTGACGTTGCATCCCCATCCAATCTGAGTTCAAATTCAACAATTGCTATTTTGCCTATAACCAATACCGCATTGATTATTCGATATTCTGCACCTGCTCACGGATTTTCTCCAATTCTGCCTTAATCGCCACGACTTGGCGTGTAAGCTCAGCATCGTTTGACTTGGAACCCATAGTATTGGTTTCGCGATTTAACTCTTGTAACAAAAAATCCATCTGACGCCCAACCGCATCTTCAGCAGTAAACAACTGGCGAAATTGCAACAGATGGCTATCAAAGCGCACCAACTCTTCGCAAATATCGCAGCGATCCGCAACTATAGCCACCTCTTGCGCTATCCGCTGTGGGTCCACCTCTATACCATTTTGTAAACGTTCAATACGGGTATGCAACTTTTGCTGCCACTCGACAACTACCTGAGGAGCACGTGCGGCAATTTCTGTAAGCATCTGTTCAACCACATCCAAACGTTGCTGAATGTCCTGCTGTAAAACAGCCCCCTCCTGAGCGCGCATCTTTTCCACCGCATCAACTGCCAGCGCTAGTGCATTACTTAGATTGCTGCGCACCAGCTCTTCATCTATATTTACCTCTTGCAGTTGGATTACATCTCTCTGAGAAGCAATCAACGACAGCGGGATCTCGGCACCAAGATTAAATTGAGCACTCATACTGCGAAACAGTTTTGCATATTCACCAGCCAGTGCTTCGTTCAACACCGGAACTAGCTGTGTTTGCTCGGCAGTCTCGCGGTTGACAAACAGATCTATTTTACCGCGCGTCAAACGCTGCGCCACATATTTTTTAAGCTCACCTTCAAGAAACATCAAAGCGCGTGGCAACTTTACGCTAACATCGGCATAGCGGTGATTAACAGTTTTAATCTCTACGCTATAGGTGGCATCATTGCCGACAAATTGCCCCTTGCCATAACCGGTCATACTCTTAATCATGTAATATCCGTTTCGTTTTATCTTGCAATTTTTTACCGTTAATATACGCGAAAGCATGTCTTGCGCGCAGCAATAACACAAGTTAGACCGAGAGTAATAGCAAATAAACTATTTGGACTCACAATAACCTGTAGGATTTTGCTGCTGCCAGCGCCAAGCGTCAGCCAGCATAGTGGGCAAATCTCGCTGAGCCTGCCACCCTAACTCTTGCTGCGCTTTCGTCACATCAGCCCAGCATGCTGCAATATCCCCAGGACGGCGCGGCACTATGGTGTAATCTATTTGGCAACCGCTTACCTCGGCAAAAGTATTAATCATCTCCATTACCGAATACCCGCGACCATTGCCTAGATTCCAAACATCTATACCAACGTGTTCCAGCAAAAACTCCACGGCCTTAACATGACCGGCAGCCAGATCACATACATGGATATAATCGCGCACGCCAGTACCATCGACGGTTGGATAATCAGCACCAAATATCGACAACTGCGCTAAGCGCCCAACGGCAACTTGGGTTATATAGGGGACAAGATTATTGGGTGCTCCCTGCGGATCTTCACCGATCAAACCACTGGGATGAGCTCCGACCGGGTTAAAATAGCGCAACAGAGCAATAGACCAGCGTGAATCAGCTGCGGCAAGATCGGTCAACACCTGTTCCACTATCCATTTTGAACGTCCATATGGATTAGTAACTGCGCCAACAGTAAAACCTTCCCTGATAGGCATATGTTGCGGCTCACCATAAACCGTGGCAGAGGAGCTAAAGACTAGGCGGAAAACCCCAGCGGCAGCCATAGCCTGGCACAAAGTCACGGTACCGCCAACATTATTGGCATAATAACTAAGAGGCTGCGCAACACTTTCTCCCACGGCCTTCAGACCGGCAAAGTGTATCACAGCACTAAATTCGTGTTTAGCAAACAGCTGATCCAACAGCACACGATCACCCACATCGCCACGGACAAATTCCACTGACCGCTGGCAGATATGCTCCACTCGGCGCAGCGATTCCACGTTGCTGTTACACAGATTATCCAGCACTACCACATCATACCCAGCTTGCAATAACTCAACCAGCGTATGTGAACCGATATATCCTGCCCCGCCTGTTACTAAAATAGTCATGATGCAGCGTCCACGCTTTCTTGTGATAATGATTGAGTTGGAGATGACGAGCGATTTTCACGTAAAGGAACAGCGCTACGAGGAAACGGTTTATACTCCGGTACTAGCACTTTTAATTGCTCGAGCACACCAGTTAAATCCATTTTTCGGGCTAAGAGATTTAATTGGTCGACCTGCTGCTGCAACCACTGTTCGTCTTCCACAACAGCGGCAGCCACACATATTTTTTCATGCTTAGTCGGCTGCACCCCTTCTCCGGCTAACAACAACTCTTCAAACAGTTTCTCTCCCGGACGTAAGCCGGTAAACTCTATGGCGATATCCTCGTAAGGTTCTTTTCCTGACAAACGAATCAATTCCTCGGCCAGATGAACAATTTTGACTGGTTCGCCCATATCCAGCAGGTATATTTCACCACCCAGCCCCATACTACCAGCCTGCATCACCAGTTGCGACGCCTCAGGGATAGTCATAAAAAAACGGGTAATATCTGGATGAGTAACGGTAACCGGGCCACCTTCTTTAATTTGCGCAGTAAAGGTTGGAATAACACTACCATTACTACCCAGTACATTACCAAAACGGACAGTAACAAAACGGGTTTTACTCCGCCGCGCCAGTGCCTGAACTAATTTTTCGGCCACCCGTTTCGTAGTACCCATGACATTGGTCGGGTTAACTGCCTTATCGGTAGAAACCATTACAAACCGCTGCACCCCAAAAGTGTCAGAAGTCTCTGCAACCACCTGAGTACCTCGAACATTGTTATTCACCGCCTCGGCGGGATTCGACTCCATCATGGGTACATGTTTGTAGGCTGCCGCATGAAAAACCACTTGCGGCATAAATTCATCGAAGATTGCTTCCACCCGCGCCCGATAGCGTACGTCACCAATAATCGGACACACCTCTACCAGGGGGAACAACCCCTTTAACTCATTTTCGATTAAGAACAGGGGAGTTTCAGCATTTTCAAACAACACTAATTTTGCCGGTTTAAACCGCGCTACCTGGCGGCACAGCTCACTACCGATGCTGCCCCCGGCGCCAGTAATCAACACCCGCTTACCATGTAGACAATCTGAAATCTGCTGTGTATCCAAGCGTATCGGTTCACGCCCGAGTAAATCATCCAGAGCAACATCTTTAAGCTGTTGCACTGACACCGAACCATCAATCAAACTACCAACACTAGGCAACGTTTTACACGCTACCTCCGCCTGGTGACATAAAGCTGTTATCTCTTTGATCTTACTCCCCGTTGCCGAGGGCATAGCAATAATGACTTCATCTATCCGTTTGCGCCGGCACAATTTAGGAATATCGCCACATAATCCAAGTACCGGTAAACCATGAAATTTCTCCCGCAGTTTGCGCGCGTCGTCATCGACAAAACCAATAGCCGTTATATGCAATTTTTCATTTAAGCGCAATTCACGGGCAATCATCTGCCCAGCATCTCCAGCACCAACTATCAGCACCTTTTTATCGGTGCGTTGCGTTAACCTCATGGGATAATAATGTTCGCGACAGGCACGGATAACAAAGCGTGTTCCCGCCACCAGTAAAAAACAAAACAGAGCATCAAGAACTAACACACTGCGCGGAATAAATTCCAGGCGATAGACGAAAGCAGCATAGGCTATAACACCACTGGAAGCCAAAACGTTAGCCTTGGTTATTACGACGAGGTCAGCCATTGAAACATAGCGCCACCAACCACTGAACAAACGGTAACGCCAGAAAAACAACATTTTCACAACCACTACAGCAGGCAACAAACGCCAAAAAGCACGCACCTGGGCAGCAGGAATAGCGAAATCGAAACGTACCTCAAAGGCTAACCACAACCCTAAAAATATCATAGACAAATTGGCAAGAATTATCACAGGTAAGCGTTTATCAAAAAAATTTCTCATAGAACTCCGATCAAATAAACAGCTGTTAACAACCATTTGCGCGCCAAAGATAACACTAAATCTTAAAATATTACAATCACAATCTAGGCTATTTTTCCCCGTAAAAGCTATACATCTCCACCCAATAGCTATGCGCCACTAAAAAGGATGTTTACCTTCAATTGCAGCACCAGAATTAACAACATTAAAAAAGTTGCATTTTGCCGACCATGTGTTTACATTCATTACCGATAGATAACTATTCCCCCCATACTATTCAAAGGAGATACACATGTTACAAACGATCAAGAAAATGCTAACAACGCTAGCCTTCATTGCTGTTTTAAGTGTTCCACTAAATGGATTTGCCGCAAACACAGCAGCCATAAACATCAATAGCGCCTCTCAGGTTGAGCTACAAAGCATAAAAGGTATTGGGCCTAAGATGGCAGATAAAATTGTCAATTACCGCGAGCAACATGGCCAATTCGCGCAAGTTGCTGACCTGTGCAACGTGCGAGGGATTGGTGAGAAATCGTTGCAAAAAATAGCTGATCAGATATGCGTTAAATAAGCAAGCCAGCTGACTGATATGATCCGGGGTGAATCGTGCAGCCATGATTACCCCGGATTTTTTTTGCCACAGGAGACAATATATTGCACCTCAATAGCAGCATAAGAAAATACACGGTTATTATACTGTTGCTCCTTGGGATGATATTACAACCATCTGTCGCCAGATCGTTCGACCCCATGCTACCACGAGTTTATTCATCTGATGTTGATGTTAGCGGTTGGTTAATGAGCGAAAAACTAGATGGCGTGCGCGGCTATTGGGATGGTCAGCAGTTGTATTCAAAAAATGGGCATTTATTCCATCCACCACCACAGTTCACAGAAAATTTACCAAACTTTCCACTGGAGGGCGAACTCTGGGGTGGTCACGCTACTTTCGCACAAACAGTCTCCACCGTGCAACGGCGGCAGCCCCACCCTGATTGGTTAAAACTGAAGTTTGCCATTTTTGATGCGCCAAATGCAGTTGGTGGTTTCA
>Ga0307991_1000224_pt1 | contig 42158 bp, 37 predicted proteins | sample EllFjometagen131_FD_203146 | JGI IMG/M metagenome (GOLD analysis project Ga0307991, IMG submission 203146) | Marine microbial communities from Ellis Fjord, Antarctic Ocean - #131 | ecosystem: Environmental > Aquatic > Marine > Unclassified | place: Southern Ocean | collected 2014-10-08 | reverse complement strand
TGGGTAAGCTGCTTGTAGCTTTGCATTTGTGCTCCTCATATGATTTTGCGGTCTAGAGGATAGACTATAACAGCTTACCCCTTTTGCAATATCTTTTGAGTTGCACTTACGAGTTGAATTCAAGATGAGTTCTACTGCAATTTATTCAGGATACTCCCCAGCAGGAACTCCTGCAAAGTCTTAGCTGCCTGGGAATAGTTCTTTCTAAAGTCTTCAGGGGTAGAAAGACCAGCACGATCTGAGATGCATCGAATTGCCAGAAAAGGAATATCCCAGACCTGACAAAATGCAGCAATGGCATAAGATTCCATATCAACTGCTTCTGCACCGATGGCCTTGGCTTTCTCTCTGGTCGTATCATCAGTGATGGCCGTAAGGCTTGAAAAAAAAGCTGATTCTGGAATAGTTAAACCCGCAAATAGCTCTGGTGGATCAATCCATATATCAGAGTCCGTTGGTCGGGAATATCGTACTCCCTTGACTATATCTAATACCCTGAGATTATCGGTGAGCGATCCACTGACACCAAAATGGACGACCAGGTCAAACATATCAGGATCCACGTGGGCAACCATGGCCCTCTCACTCCGCTCCAGACCTATCCCGGTTCTGAGGAGAGAAAGATGCTCATCTAATTGTATCATTTCCCGACCATTCTCGCGAATAGTAGTTATTGCCAGAGGGTATTGTTGCCTAATCAACCCGGCTTCTGATTTCATAGCATGGGTTAGTAATATTTGCATGCCGAAATCTAGTTTCCAGGTCATTGAATCCATTAATTAATTCCAGCTGAGTGTAAAAATTTGTTGAAAGTGTGCAATAGTGGGCTCTGCACATGAAAAACCAGAATCATTTAACGATTGAAAAATGTGGCAAATCGTTGTGAAAAGGGTTTAATTCCGCGCATGGCAAAACGTCACTCTGACCTGAGACACGATTCAACTTTTACACTATTATATATATTTTGATTTGAAAGGATGATTTAATCATGACTAAACGCGTTTACAAATTTGGAGGTGGAAAAGCCGAGGGAGATGCTTCACAGAAGAATCTTCTTGGTGGCAAGGGAGCCAACCTGGCCGAGATGAGTGGCCTGGGTATCCCCGTACCAGCTGGATTCACCATTACTACAGAAGTATGTACAGAGTATAATCAAGTTGGTCGCGACCAAACTGTTGAGCTCATCAAAGCTGAAGTTGAAGCTGCTGTAAAAGAAGTTGAATCAGTGATGGGTGCCAAGTTCTGCGACGAAGAAAACCCACTGCTGCTCTCAGTTCGCTCGGGTGCCCGTGTTTCCATGCCAGGTATGATGGATACGGTTTTGAACCTGGGTCTCAATGATAGCGCTGTTGAAGCACTGGCTAAAAAATCCGGCAACGAGCGCTTTGCCTGGGATTCATACAGACGTTTCGTCCAGATGTATGGCGATGTTGTTCTGGGTATGAAACCAGAATCCAAAGAAGACATCGATCCCTTTGAAGAGACCATGGAAGCTTTGAAAAAAACCAAGGGTTATGAGCTGGATACAGAATTTACAGTTGAAGACCTGAAAACTCTCGTAGCAGATTTTAAAGCTGCTGTTACTAAAAAGACCGGTCACAGTTTTCCTGATAATCCCTGGGATCAACTCTGGGGTTCAGTCATGGCCGTATTTGACTCCTGGGAAACACATCGTGCAGTTTATTACCGTATGCTAAACAAAATTCCTGGCGATTGGGGAACAGCTGTAAATGTTCAGGCTATGGTGTTTGGTAACATGGGCGATAACTCAGGTACGGGTGTAGCCTTTACCCGTGACGCTGGAACAGGTGAGGACATCTTCAATGGAGAGTACCTCGTTAATGCTCAGGGTGAAGATGTGGTAGCTGGTGTTCGCACGCCTCAGCAGATCACCAAGATAGGTTCTGAACGTTGGGCCGTACTGGCTGGCGTTTCTGAGGAAGAACGTGTAAAAGATTTTCCTTCTTTAGAAGAACTCATGCCAGAGATCTATAATGAGTTACATGCTATCGAACAGAGACTCGAAGATCATTATAAAGATATGCAGGATATCGAGTTCACCATGCAGGATGGCAAGTTATGGATGCTCCAAACCCGTAGTGGTAAAAGAACCGGTTTTGCCATGGTGCGAATCGCTATGGAAATGTTGGCTGCAGGTGAGATCGATGCGAAGGATGCTCTCATGCGTGTCGAGCCAAATAAACTGGACGAGCTATTACACCCTGTTTTTGATAAAGAAGCCATGGCTGCAGCACGTGTTCTGACCAAAGGATTGCCAGCCTCTCCAGGAGCCGCTACCGGTCAACTCGTTTTTCATGCTGATGAAGCCAACAAATATGAAAACTCCATCCTGGCAAGAATCGAAACCTCACCTGAAGATCTTGAAGGTATGAATATCGCCAATGGCATCCTCACCGCCCGCGGTGGTATGACTTCACACGCTGCTGTTGTGGCACGTGGTATGGGTAAATGTTGTGTCTCAGGTGCTGGCGAAATCAAAATCGATTACAAAGCCAGGACCCTCACAGTCGCAGGTGATTTATTTAAGGAAGGTGACTGGGTATCCCTAAATGGATCTGTTGGCGAGATCTACGAAGGCAAGATTAAAACCATCGATCCTGAAGTAAGTGGTGATTTTGGTAGACTCATGGAATTAACCAACAAATTCACCAGAATGTATGTACGTACCAACGCAGATACGCCTCGTGAAAGCAAGATTGCCAGAGAATTCGGTGCCAAGGGTATCGGTCTCTGTCGAACTGAGCATATGTTTTTTGAAGGTGACAAGATTGTTGCCATGCGCGAAATGATCCTTGCTGAAGACCAGGCTGGTCGTGAAGCTGCTCTTGAAAGACTACTGCCTATCCAGCAGAAAGATTTCGAAGGCATCTTTGAAGCCATGCAGGATCTTCCTGTAACGGTTCGTCTACTGGATCCACCATTACATGAGTTTGTTCCCCATGATGAAAAAGGTCAGCAGGAAATGGCTGATGTCATGGGTGTTGATCTTAAGGTAATCTCAGAAAAAGTAGATGACCTTGCTGAGTTCAATCCCATGCTGGGTCACAGAGGCTGTCGTCTGGGTAACACCTATCCAGAAATCACAGTGATGCAGACCAAAGCCATCATGGGTGCTGCACTTGCCCTAAAGGCTAAAGGCATTGTAGCCAAGCCTGAAATCATGATTCCACTCACAGGAACTCTGGCTGAGATGGAACTTCAAGAGAAGATCGTACGTGATACCATTAAGGACTTGTTCGAAGAAGTTGGAGATTCAATCGACCATCTTGTTGGAACGATGATCGAGATTCCACGCGCTGCCTTGATTGCTGACAAAATCGCTACCAGCGCAGAATTCTTCTCATTTGGTACCAATGATTTGACTCAGATGACCTTTGGCTATTCCCGCGATGATGCTGGAAAATTCCTACCTGTTTATCTGGAGAAGGGTCTGTTGAAGAATGATCCTTTTGAGGTCCTTGATCAGGAAGGTGTTGGCCAGTTAGTTGAAATGGCATGTCGTTTGGGAAAAGAGACACGACCTGATATTAAACTGGGTATCTGTGGAGAACATGGTGGAGAGCCAAGTTCAGTTGAATTTTGCCACAGAGTCGGTCTTGAGTATGTGAGTTGTTCACCTTTCCGCGTGCCCATCGCAAGATTGGCTGCAGCACAGGCAGCTGCCCGCGAACTGTAAAGTTCTCAACGATATTGTGACAACAAGCTGCCCTCTCAGAATGTCTGAGGGGGCAGTTTTGTTTTATGCCCTCAAGTATTATTTAAGTGTGATTTCCCACAATGTGAATCGTGCTCTAGACTCTATGTATCAAGGGAATTCGGCCGATTCGAGGTTTGAAATATGACAAACGGGATTACTTTAGCAGATCGAGGAAATATTTGCTGTTAAATCTTCCCAGAGGAACTTAAAATATTTGCTTGATTTAGTTTCTTCATAAAAGGTTATAGGCATGATGCTCATATTGACCTTGCGAAATAAATGCTTTTGTTGCTCATAATTAGGTAAATAAAGTTGACTATGAATGACTTCTCAATAGACTTGGTGGCGTATGAAACGAATTAAAAAGCCCACCCTCGACTCCCTGAAAAAATGGAAAATATTTGAACATATTCCAGATGCTGAGCTAGAACAAATTCACTCAAAAATTGAATTTTGTCATTATGACCATGAAGAATCCATTATTCGTGAAAATTCAATTGGCGATCAAATCTTTATTTTAGCCTCTGGCAAAGTAAGAATTGAGAAACAAGTCAGGGAAAATGAATCTGAAGTCCTGGGCTTTTATGATGAAGTGGGCGGTCTTTTTGGAGAAATGGCCCTGCTTGAGGATAAACCACGCAGCGCTGGAATGATCGCAGATACAGATTGCGAAGTGCTGGCTGTCTCAAAGGAAGATTTCCTTGAACTGGTCCATTCAGTTCCTCTGTTCACCTTGTCTGTGGCAAAAAATATTTCACAGTTTCTAAGAGAAACTGATGAACGTCTCATCAACAAATTGAGAAAAGAAAACGACGAGCTGCGGCATATTAATTATCGCCTCCAGGAAACCCAGGAAGAGCTCATCGGTAAAGAACGCTTATCCCTGATTGGTCGCATGGCTTCAACCATTTTACATGACATGAAGAACCCCATGTCTACTATCGGTGGCTATGCTCAGCTGATCAAAATGAAAAAGCATAGTGGCGAACAACTCGCCAAATATGCTGACATTATTGCTAAACAGGTTATCCAGTTTACCACTATGACCCAGGATCTTCTCTCCTTTGCCCAGGGCGGAGAACAGATGCGTCTCCGATCAGTTCAAATGGCTGGTTACCTCCAGGAATGTTGTGATTCGCTGATATTGAAATTCGAAGAACGCGGGGTCTCCTTTGTGAGAGATTTGAAGTTCGAGGGAGAAGTCAGGATTGACAATGGTCGATTTTTCAGAGTGCTGGAAAATATTGCCAACAACGCCCTTGATGTGCTTGATGAAAAAGGGACCTTTACAGTTCATAGCATGGAAGTGGAGACAGGTATCCGTATCATCCTAGAAGATGATGGATATGGGATGTCAGATGAGGTCAGGGAAAATGCTTTTAAGGAATTTTATACCCACGGGAAACGTAAGGGAACAGGACTCGGGTTGGCAATTGTCAAACGTATTGTAGATGAGCATGATGGACTGATTAACATTGAGAGTGAGGATGGGGAGGGTACAAAATTTATTATCGATCTCCCTGCCGTAGGTTACAACCTTTTGCCTAAATCCAAACACCAGATTCTAATCCCATTCGAAGGCAGTTGAATAATAAGCGTTCCCAATGCGTATTCTTGATCCCCCACCTATAGCGCTTTTACAGGAATTAGAACCCTTCGCGGGAATTCATCCAGACGAACTGGAAAGAATCAGCAGTCTGATGCAGCGAAAATTATTTACACCAGGTGAAATGCTCATCGAAGAAGGTGCGGTTGCCACTCAATTTTTCGTCCTAATAAAAGGTCAACTTGAGGTTGTCAAATCCATTGAGGGTGATGAACTGGAAGTTCTCAACCAGATAAATCTCTCCGGTGAACTTTTTGGTGAAATGGCTCTGGTGGAGGACAAACTTCGTAGTGCTGGTATCGTTGCAAAAGAGGAGAGTGAAGTATTGGTTGTGCAGAAAGAGGGCTTCCTCGAGCTGGTCAATCACTTTCCACAATTCACCCTCGAGGTAGCCAGAAGCATCTCAAATTACTTGCGCAAGACTGATACGACCCTCATCGGCACCTTGGAGGAAAAAAATCGAGAACTCAACAGCACCATTGAGGAACTCAGCGCCACGCGAGAAGCTCTGGTGGAAAATGAGCGCATGTCCATCATTGGACGGATGGCTTCCACGATTTTGCACGATCTAAAAAATCCAATGACCACCATTGCAGGATTTGCACAGCTTATCGGCTTAAAAGAAATGGCCCATGAAGATGTGGTCAAGTACACCAAGATCATCTCCCAGCAAGTCAATCAGTTTAACACTCTCGCTCAAGAACTACTGGCATTTGCCAGGGGGAGCTCGACACTTCAGCTTCAGGAGTTGCATTTTCCTGACTGCATTGAGGATTCACTAGCCAGTCTACATCAAAATCTGATTCAGCAGAGTATGAAGCTGGTGACTGACTTTCATGGCGAAGCAGTGATTTCGATTGATCCCAGCCGATTCTACCGAGTGTTTGAAAACCTGGCCAATAATGCCATTGAAGCTATGGCTGCAGGAGGAATCCTCACCGTTGCCAGTCAGATTATAGATGATCAGCTCATTATGACCATTTCAGATACAGGTCATGGGATGGAAGCCGAAGTACTCTCCAAAGTATTTGATGAATTTTTTACCCACAAGAAGCATGGGGGTACTGGATTAGGATTAGCTATCGTTAAAAGTATTGTGGTTGATCACCGTGGCGAAATCACTGTCGAGAGTGTCCTGGATAAAGGAACCACCTTCACGATCAAACTCCCCATTTTGAAAACCTGATCTAGGTTATTCTGGACGGGGACGGGTGAATACCCAGGTCGATGTCCCCGAATCATTTTGCGAAAATTTATATTCTGATAAATCGAAATCCTTGAGCTGTTCTGGCTCATTCAAGCCATTTTGAATGATATAGTCAGCCATCATACCCCTTGCCCATTTGGCAAAAATGGCAATGACCTTTGCTTTACCATTTTCAACTTCCTTGAATTCTATATGAATGACGGGAGCCTTAGTCGATTTAAAATCTACAACTCTGGCATACTCCTTTGATGCCAGATTAATGATGGCAGGGGAGGAGTCGGTTTTCAATTCCTTGTTTAGGGCCTTTGTGATTCGCGTATCCCAGAATTGGTAGAGATTGTCTCCGCGTTTGGTTTTTAGGGGCGTTTTCATCTCCAAGCGATAGGCTTGAATGAGATCAAGTGGTCGCAAATACCCATAGAGTCCCGAAAGAATCCTCAAGTGATCCTGTGCGAATTGCAGTTTCTCAGCATCATAAGTATTCATCCGCATGTGTCGATACACATCACCAGTAAAGGCAAAGAGTGCCTGTTTGGCATTTTCAAGATCAAAGGGAGGTTTGAAGGCCTTGTATCGAGATAGATTGAGGTCAGCAAGGTTCTCACTGATGGACATCAATTCCATGAGCTCGGGCTTTTTGTAGCGCTTCAGTTGTGTGATGAGCTGCTTACTCTGGCTTAACAGCTCCGGCGTGGAAAATAGATCAGTGGGCGCTGGCTCATCAAAGTTGACACTTTTGGCTGGTGAAATGAGGGTAATCATATTTTATCCAGTTAATGAATTGATCGTGTGATAATGGCACTATGCTTCACAGAAGACCTGTACCTGTTCAACAGCAGCCGGCGCTGTTGGGGCATATCCATCTGCACCAATGCTTTGAGAGAATTCACGACTCACAGGAGCTCCACCAATAAGAATTTTGGTTTCCTTCAAATCGGAATTAATTCGAAATGTCTGTACAACTTCCTTCATATTGTTCATGGTTGAAGACAGCAGGGCTGACAGACACACTACAGTCGCTTTATGTTGAATTGCTGCTTCGAGGAAGCGTTGAGCTGGCACATTCACTCCCAGATCAATGACTTCATATCCGGCTCCAATGAGCATGATTCTGACCAAATTTTTGCCAATATCATGCATGTCACCCTTCACTGTACCGACAATGACGGTCTGTTGTTGGCGAGCTTCTGAATCGCCTGCCAGATGCGGTTTCAGTATATCAATGGCAGTTTGCATCGCCTGGGCTGACATGAGAACCTGAGGTAAAAACATTTCATTGCGTTTGAAGCGATCACCTACAATGGCCATACCAGGGAGGAGTTGTTCGTCCAGAATCTGTTGACTGTTGATCCCATCGCTGAGCAATTGGTTTACATCTTGCGAAATGGAAGCCACATTACCCATAAGGATAGCTTGTTGAATGGAATCAGAAGGCATTTACTTCAACTCCTTATGAGCGACAGCATACATCGCTTTCAAATTTTCAGGCTGGCAGTATGAGGCAACGACATTGCTGGTACTCAGAATAAAACCACCATCTGTTCTCGCATCAAGAATCAAATTGCGTGTGGTACGCTCAACCTCGTCCACGTTCCCATTGGCAACTAAGTCCACATCAATGTTACCCATAAAGGCGAGATCTTGTCCGTATTCTGCTTTAAGTTTGGGGATATCCATATTGGCATTGGGGTCACATGATTGCAATACATCAATGCCACAGTCTATGAGATCAGGAATGACGGTCCTCACGTCTCCATCGGAATGAAAGAAAACAGGCAGGTCTCTCTTCTTAATTTCAGTCACCATATCCTTGAGGATGGGGAAGTAATCACTCCGTAAATAATTTGGATCCACAAACGTCCCTGTATTAAAAGCCAGATCGTCGGCGATAAGTATGGCATCAGCACCGGCTTCAGCACTCATCAATGCCAGAGATAAATTAGCATCTATGAGTTTTTCATAGTACTGTTTCATCGTATCCCGGGCTTGAATGGTCCACATCATAAAGCGCTCAAAACCCAGCAGCTCATAACCAAGATCAAAACCAGCATTCAGGGTTGCCAGTACAAAATAATCAGTAGTGTCTTTCCACCTCATGATCTGAGAGGAATCAAATTCACTCACATCTGGAAGCCTCCAGGATGCCAGCTCTTCTGGGCTATGGGCAATAGGGTTTACAAGTTGAACTGTTGCGTCAGGGGGTTGTGTATGGGTGGCACCCCAGAAGTTTTTAAAGGTCTCAGTACCCCAGTCCTCATGGATTCCTACCATCTCTACAGGAGGACCTGAGACACGGGCACCTACAATATCGGCTCCCAAAAGGTCACGCATATTTTTATGATTTAAGAAATAGGCATCTGCCCCATGATCATATTCATCCCCTAGAACAGCCTGAATGATGACATCTGTATAACCGCCACCAATCTCTCCAATGGGGACTCTGGATGTCTCAATCCTTTTTAACGCAGATAAAACTCTTTCTCTTCCAGTCATGGGGGCAAACTAATTAAAAAGGATTAACGGGGATAGTAGATAGTTGGTACAGAAAAGTTTGCAACCTGCCCTGCTGATAAAACAGTAGATTTTAACATGGACCTGAACCATTGGTCGAAATAAAAAATTACTTGAAACCTTTCTGCTCATCCGGCATAAAAAACTGTGACAAATAAATGGAGACCTCATGAATACACATAAGTTACTATTTGCACCACTCATTTTAATCGCTCTCGTTATTCCCAATGATATAAATGCAAGTGACATTGGCGTTGCCAAAGCATTGAGCAATGCTTTCGCTGATATTTCCGAAGAAGTCTCACCATCCGTGGTGACCATCACCAGTGAGCATGTATATAAACATCCAGCCATGGATCAATACAAGGGCTTCCAGGAGATGTTTCCCAAACAACTCTGGCCTTTGTTTCCTGATGGTGATCGTGAAATGAAAAGCACTTCTCTGGGTTCAGGGATTATCATTAGCGAAGACGGCTATATTCTTACCAATAATCATGTCGTTGAAAAGGGTGAAAACATTAAGGTCCAAATCTCGGACAATAAGGAATACGACGCAGAAATAATTGGAGCTGATCCCAAAACTGATGTAGCCTTGATTAAAGTCGATGCAAAAAATCTAAAACCCATAAAAATGGGAGATTCTGACAAAATTAGGGTAGGGGAATGGGTCCTTGCTATAGGTAGCCCCTTTTCTGGAAGCTTGTCCCAAACAGTGACTCAGGGCATAGTCAGCGCGACAGGTCGTTCTTCTGTGGGTCTCAATGATTACGAGAATTTTATTCAAACCGATGCCGCAATCAATCCCGGAAATTCTGGTGGAGCTCTTGTGAATCTGGATGGTGAACTGGTAGGAATGAATTCAGCCATTGCCTCTCGGAGTGGTGGGTATCAAGGTATTGGTTTTGCAATTCCTATCAATCTTGTCAATCGAATTGTAGAAGACCTTCGTTCCAGTGGACGAGTGACTCGGGCCTGGTTGGGTGTGTATGTTGAACCCGTCGATGCTACCTGGGCAAAAACGCTGGGTATGGATATTGCCAAGGGAGCTCTGGTGCAACAAGTTGTAGATGGAAGTCCCGCCGACGATGCAGGCCTAAAACAGCTTGATGTAATCATTGAATTTGATGGCCATGAAGTAGAGAATTCTCGGAAATTGCCCATCCTTGTATCCACGCAGAGACCCAATGAGAAAAAAAAGCTGAAGGTTTTAAGAGAGGGAAAGATAAAGACTATTACTGTCAAACTGGGTGAATTGCCTGACGAAGTAACAGCCGCTGGACCTCTGGGACCGCAAAAATCAGATATTGGGCTGACTGTAGAGACAGCCAGCGCAGAACGCTTGCGCTTCTATAATCTATCACAAGGTAGTGAAGGTGTCCTGATTAGCTCAGTCGCAAGAGATAGCGAGGCCTACAAGAAAAATATTCGCACGGGTTATCTCATTCAAAAGATGGGTCCCAATGTGAAGAATCTTTCAAAAGTGACTACAGCAAAGGCCTTTGACAAAAACATGCAGAACTACAATGCTGGTGATACCATATTGATTCTGGTGCGACGGGACAATTCCAACACCTTTTTTGTCGCCCTCACCATACCTGAATAAGAGGGTGATGTTGAAGATTCATTTCTAATCTGAGAGTTTCCTCAAAACCCATGAGACCCCGGAACCCACATTGGTATTCTGGGGTCTCTCATTTTACAGAGTCATTCGCAAATCCTGAAGATTAAATGCCCAAATCCAGCAAAAATAAGCCTTGAAAACTTGCTAACAGAAATATGGGGATAACATTGACTTGGCGAAAATGCGGCGATTATATTGCGCGGCTAAAAATGGACTAATAGTTGGCATCGAAAGCAACGGGAAATTAAGACAGGAATAGACAGAACCATGATGAAGGAAGTATCCAGCAAAGTAGATTTTATCGCCCTCGAACATGACATGCTCAAATTTTGGGAAGAGGAAGATATTTTCAATAAACTCAGGGCTCAGAACGCTGGGAAACCACGTTGGTCATTTCTTGATGGTCCTATTACAGCCAATAATCCCATGGGTGTTCATCATGCCTGGGGTCGTACCTACAAAGATATGTATCAGCGTTACCATGCCATGTTGGGAATGGAGCTGCGCTATCAGAATGGCTTTGATTGTCAGGGTTTGTGGGTGGAAGTTGAAGTTGAAAAAGAGCTCGGTTTCAAATCCAAAACTGACATTGAAGAATATGGAATTGAGGCCTTTGTAAATAAGTGTAAAGAACGTGTCCATAAATTTTCAGCCGTTCAGACAGAACAATCCAAACGGATGGGTTACTGGATGGATTGGGACAACTCTTACTACACCATGTCTGATGAAAATAACTACACCATCTGGGCTTTTCTGAAAAAGTGTTTCGACCGTGGCTTTATCTATAAAGGCTACGATGTCATGCCCTGGTGTACCCGCTGTGGATCTGCTCTCTCTGAGCATGAAATTGCTACGGAAGGCTATAAAGAATTAACTCATACTTCGATTTATTTGAAGTTTCCTCTCAAAGATCGTGAGCATGAGTCCTTACTGGTCTGGACAACCACACCTTGGACGCTTTCATCAAATATTATGGCTGCAGTTCACCCGGATCTCGACTATGTCAAGGTCAAACAGGGTGATGATATTTACTACCTCGTGCACGGTCGGCTTTCCATTCTACAGGGTGACTACGAAATCCTTGAAACCATCAAGGGCAAGGATATGCTGGGTTGGGAATATCATGGACCCTATGATGAATTACCCATTCAGCAGGATATCCATCATGCCATTATTTTTTGGGATGAGATTTCTGAAAATGATGGTACTGGAATCGTCCATATTGCACCTGGTTGCGGTAAGGAAGATAATGCCTTGGCTAAAGAGCTTGGTTTCCAGGTTATTAAACCCATTGATGAATTTGGTGCCTATTTGGAAGGCTTTGGTGAATGGTCTGGTAAAAATGTCATGGACATCAGTGATGCTGTCATTGATGATCTTTCGCAAAAGGGATTGCGCTACAAACGTGAGCCCATCACCCACCGCTATCCCTGTTGCTGGAGACATGGTACTGAACTGGTCTTTCGTCCCGTTGATGAATGGTTTATACGCATGGATGAGTTGCGAGGGGAGATTGCAGAAGTAACTAAAAAAGTCGAATGGATTCCATCCTACGGTAAAGAGCGTGAGCTGGATTGGCTCAAAAACATGCATGACTGGATGATATCCAAGAAACGCTATTGGGGTCTCGCACTCCCTATTTGGACCTTCGAGGATGGTTCATTTTATGTGGTGGGTTCTGAAACTGAATTAAAAGAATTAGCCGTTGAGGGTTGGGAAGATTTTGAAGGACAAAGTCCTCATAAACCCTGGATTGACCATGTAAAAATCAAGCATCCTGAAACAGGTCTTATTGGAACCCGTGTTCCCGATGTAGGCAATCCCTGGCTTGATGCTGGTATCGTGCCTTACTCAACCATGGAATACAGGAAAGATCCAGAATACTGGGAAAAATGGTTCCCAGCTGATTTCATTGTAGAATCTCTCCCCGGTCAGTTCCGAAATTGGTTTTATGCTATTCTGGCCATGAGTACCGTTATGGAAAACAAACCACCTATTAAGACCATCATGGGCCATGCTCTTGTTAAAGACGAGCAGGGGGATGATATGCACAAATCAGCTGGAAATGCCATCTGGTTTGAAGATGCTGCTGAAAAAATGGGTGTGGATGTCATGCGCTGGATGTATGCCTCTCAAGTACCTGTCAATAATCTAAATTTTGGCTATGGTGCAGCTGATGAAGTCCGTCGCAAGGTTCTTACTCTGTGGAATACCTATTCTTTCTTCGTGACCTATGCACGACTCGATGAGTTTGACCCCATGTCCGCTCTTGATGAATCGACTCTGACAGAATTAGACAGATGGATACTGGCGCGCTTGAATCAGCTCGTTGGCCAGGCTAGAAAAGATTATGACAGCTATCAGGCTGACAAACTTATGCTCAAGATTAACCGCTTTGTAGATGAATTGTCCAACTGGTATGTCCGTCGCTCCAGACGTCGTTTCTGGAAAAGTGAAAATGATACCGACAAATGGGCTGCATACCACACGCTCTACCAGGCATTGGTGACGATTTCAAAATTGATTGCACCAGTTTCACCCTTTTTCACCGAAGAAATGTATCAAAACCTGGTGGTCGCTCTGGATCCCGAAGCGCCACAGAGCATTCACCTCTGTAGTTTCCCTGAAGTGGATGAACGTTGGTTGGATGATGCCCTTCTACGTCGTGTAGATGTGGTTATCAAAGCTGTTGAGTTGGGAAGAGCAGCCCGTAACAAAGCTAACCTCAAGGTCCGTCAACCTCTGGCGAATATCTCAGTTTATTTCCCTGGTGAGCAGGAGCGGTCCTATGCCAAGAATCTTGAAGCTCAGATCCTGGAAGAGTTGAATATCAAGACCTTGAATGTAGTAGAAAATGCCGATGCACTGGTTCAGTACGATATCAAACCAAATCTGGGTCTGTTGGGACCCAAATACGGCAAGGATATGGGACTGGTCAGAAACCTGATCGTTTCAGCAGATCCCCAGGAGCTTCTCAAACAATCCAGGGCTGGCGAAAACATTACCTTGAGCGATGGTAAGAATACTTTTGAACTTCTACCCGAGGAACTGTTTATCTCAACCATTGAACCTGAGGGTCAAGCCGTGGTAGAGGAGGCTGGTGTCGTCGTAGCTGTGGAAACTGAACTTTCCGAAGCTTTGATCAGCGAGGGGATGGCCCGAGATTTCATCCGCAATGTGCAGAACATGCGTAAAGACGCTGAATTTGATGTATCAGATAGAATCAGCATCTTTGTTGAAGCCGACGAGACACTGAAAAATATGATACAGAAACATCAGGATTATATCGCTAATGAAACCTTGGCAGAGGAAATCAACTTTAATGCTAAGGAAGATGTCTTTCAGGCACAATTCAAAATCGCTAAAAGCACCTTCACTGTAGGAATTCAGCGCTATTAAACAGTTGTTGAAATACCTGAGTATTACTGCCCTACTGGTGGTACTGGATCATGGCACAAAATACTGGGCCATTGTCGCACTAAAAGGCAAGCATTATTGGCCGGCTGATGGTGATCTCTTTCGGTTGGATTATGCCGAAAATTACAATATGATTTTTAGCATGTCCTTCATACCGATGCCACTAGTGAATGTCATGGCAATTGGTGCCATAGGACTACTCTTTTATCTCCTCTATCAGTATAAAGACAAACACGTTTTACCCAGTGTGGGTCTTGCCTTTATTTTGGGTGGAGCCTTTGGGAATATCCCGGAACGTCTGATTAGGGGATATGTCGTAGATTTTATCAGCTTTGATTGGCCGGACTGGCTCTTCTTTACCCGCTGGCCAACCTTCAACATTGCTGATAGTGCTGTCAATGTTGGGATGGTTCTATACCTGGGATATGTCTTTTTTATCGAAGGAAAAAAACAAGCCCAGGCCCCAGCCAAAACGACTGTTGAGCCTGAAGATTCCCCTACTTCCTGAGCAAAGATCATTTTAAAACAATCCGTTCAATAATCTTTCTATTCTGAAGCTATCGCGCTATATTTGCCGAAGCAATTTCTAAGTGCAGATATTGAAAAAAATCCACCTTTATAGCACCCACTCAATTTCAAAACTAGTTAGGAATGAGTAAAGCTGATTAATCAAGCTGATCAACACAGTTCGACCCGTGAGACCTTTGAAGTAACTATAGATCACTTCCAAAGGCCTGTTCGTATTGACAAATTTTTGTCAAGTCGCTTGCCTACCCACATCACACGCAACCAGGTGCAAAAGATGTTGAAATCTGGGAAAATTCAAGTGGATGGAAAGCCGGTAAAGGCCAGCCATCTTGTGGAATCCGGTGAACATGTCACTGTAGAATACGAAATACAGTATGCCCCAACTCTCTATGCAGAAAACATCGCTTTGGATATTGTCTACGAAGATGACTATCTCATTGTGGTGAATAAACAACCTGGACTCATTGTTCATCCCGGGGCTGGCAATGCAACTGGTACTCTGGTTAATGCGTTGATCTATCATTGTGAGCATCTATCTAATGATAATGGACTGCTCCGTCCTGGCATTGTGCATCGTCTGGACAAGGATACTTCAGGTTTGCTCATTTCAGCCAAGGATAACAGCATCCATGGCAATCTCCGCTCCCAATTTTCAAAACGCACCATTGAGAAATATTATTATGCTCTTGTCTGGGGTCAATTCGATGAGGATAAGGGTGAAATTGATGCTCCTATAGGTCGTTCACCAAAGAACCGCAAAAAATTCACGGTGATTGACACAGGGAAACCATCTCTATCGCGATATGAAGTCATCGAACGCTTCGAATTCCTGACCCTGGTCAGGGTGAAACTTGAAACAGGGCGTACCCACCAGATCAGGGTGCACATGACCCACGATAACCATCCCATTTTTGGTGATCCCTATTATGGTGGTCGTAATTCAAAAATTATCACCCTGAATATGCGCAACAGACAATTGGCGGCCCGTCTACTGGGAATGCTCAACCGGCAGGCTCTGCATGCAAGACGCCTGATATTTAGACATCCCATTTCCGATGAGCTTATGGATTTGCGGGCTCCCATGCACGCGGACTTTAAAGAGGTTCTGAAAGTTTTAAGAGAGGAAAGTCAATATTTATGAGTTCCCTCCTGGAGATACAAATCGATCATTTTCTGTCATGGGTAGAGGTGGAAAAACGCTATTCCCCTGAAACGCTGAGGGGATATCAGATTGATTTGACCCAATTTTGCAAATTTCTATCTGATTATGATGTGGAATGTTTGAGTAAACCGAATCAGATCAATCGAGGGGTTATTCGTGGCTTTTTAGGCTATCTCTCAGGGGAGTTGAACCAACAGCCCAGATCGGTGGCCCGGAAACTGGCTGCGCTAAAATCCCTTTTCAAATATATGCATCGTGAAGGCGTTGTGACATTGAACATTGCGGCTTACGTACATACACCCAAACTTCCAGGAGTTATTCCCTGCTATTTGTCAGAGAACCAAATTGGTGCCGTATTGGATAAGCTGGGAGAGTCGGATAGCTGGATGGGCAGGCGCGATCTGGCAATGGTTGAATTGTTTTACTCCACAGGGATGCGAATTTCAGAGTTGGCTGGCCTCAAGATTGGTGATTTGAATATTCAGAAAAGTACAGTCACTGTGCTTGGAAAAGGCTCAAAGCAAAGAGTCATTCCTGTTGGACAGTATGCCTGGGAGGCTATTGAAAATTATCAATATGCGGTTAAGCATAAATTTGGGGTAAGAGAGAGAGATGTGGCTCTATTTCTAGGAAAGAATGGAACTCCTCTGGGAACAAATGGAATTCGTCTGCGGGTCAAAAAGGCAATTCAGGCGATTGCTGAACTTAAAAAAATGAGTCCCCATGTACTTCGTCATACTTTTGCTACCCATCTTTTGAATGCAGGAGCTGATTTAATGGCTCTGAAAGATTTATTAGGTCACGCGAACTTGTCAACCACTCAGGTGTATACACATGTGCAAGTTGACAAAATGAAGAAAGCTTTCCAAATGGCCCATCCCAGGGCAGCAAAGAAGTAAAATGTTAACAACACACCATAAAGCAGGAGGAGCTAATGAAGGTAAACATCGTCGCTCGGCATTTTGACATTTCAGAGAAAACACGGGAGTATATCCAGGAGGAAGTAGATCACCGTCTGGATTCCGTTTATGATCGGACTGTTAATTGCAAGATGATCGTTGATAAGGTAAAAAATGGTTATATTGCTGAGGTGATTTTGAATGTACCAGGTGAAACGTTAACGGCCAAAGAGACATCAGATGATCTCTCAAAATCAGTGGATTTTGTGGTTAAAAAGATGAGAAAGCAACTTACGAAGCACAAAAATAAATGGAAACGTCCCGTCGATCCGGATAAACAGTTTGTAGAATCCTTCGACGAAGAGTAAATGAGACCAGAAAGTAAAAAATAAAATGAGACCTGAGGAAAAAAAACAAGAGATAATTGTTGGTGTTGTCGTTCTGACAATCCTTGTGGCTATGATCATGGGAATTATGTGGGGAAATAAGGCCGACATCTTTTCCTCAAGGAGTTATTATACGGTTCGGGTCGCTCGAGCCAGTGGGCTGGAAGAGGGCGACCCGGTTACCGTATCTGGAGTACCTAAAGGAATTGTTGATGACTTTATTGTTAGAGAAGACTCCGTAGATATAATTATTGGTGTTGATAAAGACATCACGCTCTATAGTGATGCATATGCCATCATTTCAAATCAAGAATTATTGGGTTCAAAAAAGGTTGAAGTAAGCCCTGGAAGTTCAGGCAGACTCCTGGGTGAGCAGGGTGTATTCAGAGGAACCTTTGCAGGTGGTCTGGAAGACATTTTTGAGACCACAGGTGCCATCTCTACCGATTTTCAAACCCTGTTAGGGAATTTCAATAAAACCGTTCTATTATTAAACAAAGCCATGGAAGAAGATGTGCAGGCTAGTCTTCATTCCATACATAACACTTCCAAATTAATTGATTCACTCATGGTGGCAGATATTCAGCCAGGACTTTTGGCCATGAAAGGTGCTCTGCAACAAACTGAACTGATGGTAGACGCCAAGCGGGAAGATATTGACACTATTGTAACAAATCTGAAAACCGTTTCATTTACACTCAATCAGGTGGTTGATGAAAACAAAAGCAAACTCAAAAGCTCCCTGGCCAGCCTGGATAAGATAGGGGAGGACCTGAGTCGCCTGAGTGTGAGACTGAAGGATCCCAAATCAAGTTTGGGAAAATTGACAAGTTCTGACTCGCTCTATCAACGATTAGACAGCATTTCTTACAACATAAATGAGATTGTTAAAGAGATAAAAGATAATCCTAAAAAGTATCTCGAACATGTGAATGTAAACGTAGACATGTTTGGCGGAGGAAAGTAAGCAATGAGAGCAGTTATCCCTGCAGCAGGCATTGGAAAACGACTCAGACCGCATACCTTGAATGTTCCCAAGGTCATGATCAACCTGGCTGGAAAACGTTTGATTGGTCACGTACTTGATGCCGTTGAGGGCGCCGGTGCAGATTCAGTTTCTATCATTGTGGGCTACAAGGGTGAACAGGTGGAAGAATATGTGAATAGATTTTATTCACACCTGCGTCTTGATTTTCCATTTCAGGCCGAGCGAAAGGGTCTGGGACATGCCGTTTTAGAGGGGCTTGAAGATAAGGAAGAAGGTGTCCTGATCTTGCTGGGTGATACTGTTTTCGATGTGGACTTCAAACAGTTCGTAGGAAACAAAAATAATGCTATCGCTGTAGTCAAAGTTGATGATCCTCGCCGATTCGGTGTGGCTGAAATTGATGCAGAACATCGCATTAAAAGATTGGTTGAGAAACCAGAAATTCCCAAATCTGATCTGGCCTTGGCGGGGATGTATTACATTCAAGATCAACGCATCCTGAAGGCAGCCATTGAAAAACTCATTGAAGATGATATTAAAACCCGTGGCGAGTATCAATTAACTGATGCTTTACAGCTGATGGTTGAAGACGGAGAGCATATTGAGGCTGTTGAAATCAATGGTTGGTATGATTGCGGAACCAAGGAATCTCTGCTAGATTCTCACCGTTTTTTGCTCAAACATCATTTGTCGACTGGGCATAGCAATGGATCCATTATTCACCCACCTGTTTTTATTCATGAGGAAGCCAAGGTGAGTGATTCGGTAATTGGTCCGAATGTCACCATTGATAAAGGTGCTGAAATTTGTAGTGCGATATTGACAGAAACAATTGTGGGTAAAGGGGCTGTTATAAATAACATGATCCTGAGCCAATCTCTTATAGGAGATCATGCCCTGGTTGAAAGCCAGAAGCGAGTAGTCAATGTTGGTGACTACTCAGAATTGAAATTGAATTAATTTTTTTCGAAGTTCTGATAGGGACTTACGATTAATAGTAAAGTTGGAGTGCACATGTCATATTTGTTTTCATCAGAATCGGTAACAGAAGGTCACCCGGATAAAGTCGCTGACCAGATATCCGATGCGATTCTTGATGCCATATTAGAAAAAGATCCCCAGGGTCGTGTTGCCTGCGAAACGTTTGTTACGACGGGTCTGGTTATGGTCGGTGGCGAGATTACCACCTCAGCCTATGTTGATATCCAGCGTATTGTCCGGAGAACGATAAAATCTATTGGTTATACAGATTCCATGATGGGTTTTGATTATAAGACTTGTGCAGTTCTGGTAAGTATTGATAAACAGTCACCTGATATATCACAGGGGGTTGATGATGATAGTCACGAGCAGGGTGCTGGTGATCAGGGGATGATGTTTGGCTATGCTACTAATGAAACAGATGCCTTTATGCCTATGCCGATATACATCGCCCATGAGCTGACCAAAAGATTGGCTGAAGTACGTAAGAACAGCAAGCTGCCCTATCTTCGCCCTGATGGTAAATCTCAAGTCACTGTTCAATACAACTCCGAGACCCACCTGCCTGAAGCTATCACTGCAGTGGTGATTTCAAATCAGCATGAAGATGGTGTTGATGTAAAGGGTCAGATGTATAATGATGTACTGGAGCATGTCATCAAGCCGGTCTTGCCAGCAGGTCTGGTGAACTATGACACACTTAAAACTTTTGTAAATCCCACAGGTCGTTTTGTGGTGGGTGGGCCCCAGGGAGATACTGGTCTTACAGGACGTAAGATTATCGTGGATACCTATGGTGGCTATGCCCCCCATGGTGGTGGCTCCTTCTCTGGTAAGGATCCCAGTAAAGTTGATCGCTCAGCTACATATATGACGAGGTACATTGCCAAAAATATCGTGGCTGCCAAAGCGGCCCAGCGTTGTACCGTTCAGTTGGCTTACGCCATTGGCGTAGCTGAACCTATCTCTATTCTGGTTGACTCACATGGTACTTCAGAGCATAGCAATAGTGAGCTTGAAGCCATGGTGAGGGAAGTTTTCCCACTGAAACCAGCCGAGATTATCAGCCATCTCAAACTGAAGCGTCCGATTTATCTGAAGACGGCTTCCTATGGCCATTTTGGCCGTGATGAATTCCCCTGGGAAAAAACCAATCTGACTTCTGAAGTCACGAAAGCATTAAAGAAATAGAAAAAGCGTTAACCGCAGCCACCGCTTACGGCGGGGTTCAGAGCGCAAAGAATTAAAAGGGTAATAAAAAATATATGGAAACAAAGACATCAGGCTCCGCTCAAGAGCTACGCCCCGACAAGATAGATTACAAAGTTGCTGATATAAACCTGGCCGCCTTTGGCCGTGATGAGATGCTTTTGGCAGAAAAAGAGATGCCAGGTCTCATGGAGCTTAAAAATCGCTATGGAACTTCCAAGCCACTCGAGGGAGCTCGCATAGCTGGATGCATTCACATGACTATCCAGACGGCAGTCTTGATTGAGACGCTCATCGCTCTGGGTGCAGAAGTCCGCTGGTCCAGCTGTAATATATTTTCAACCCAGGATCATGCCGCGGCTGCTATTGCCGATTCAGGTGTACCTGTTTTTGCCTGGAAGGGTGAAACAGAAGAAGAATACTGGTGGTGTATTGACCAGACACTGGACTTTGATGGTAAGGGACCCATTTTGCTGCTGGATGATGGGGGAGATCTCACTAAGGTGATTCTGGAGCAACATCCTGAAATGCATGCTGAGATTAAAGGTGTTTCTGAGGAGACCACCACAGGTGTTCATCGTCTTTATCAGTTGATGGAGGAAGATGGATTACCCTTTCCGGCTATCAATGTGAATGACTCGGTGACAAAATCCAAATTTGATAATAAATATGGCTGTCGTGAATCTCTGGCTGATGGCATCAAGCGTGGTACGGATATCATGCTGGGTGGTAAAAAGATCGTCATTGCCGGTTACGGTGATGTAGGCAAGGGCTCTGCTCAGTCCATGTCGGGTTATGGTGCTCAGGTATTCGTAACTGAAGTCGATCCCATCTGTGCCCTGCAGGCTGCCATGGAAGGCTTTTCTGTAGTGACTATGGAAGAGGCTGTTGAATTCGGTGATATCTTTATTACCACGACGGGCTGCAAAGATGTGATCCGTGGTGAGCACATGGAGAAGATGAAGGATAATGCCATCGTGGCCAACATTGGTCACTTCGATCATGAAATTGATGTCCACTGGCTGGAAACTCAACCTGGGATCACTGAATTCAATATCAAACCTCAGGTTGATCGTTTTGAATTCCCTAATGGCAAATCATTGATCCTGCTTTCCCGTGGTCGTCTGGTGAACCTGGGGAATGCCACAGGTCACCCCTCCTTTGTCATGTCCACCTCATTTACCAACCAGGTCCTGGCTCAGATAGCCCTGTTTGAGGGTCGTGTAACAGCGGGTGTTCAGGTATTGCCCAAGGAGTTGGATGAGGAAGTAGCCAGACTGCATCTCGCTCATCTTGATATCAAGCTGACTGAACTCACTGATGATCAAGCAGATTATCTGGGTATCAAGAAAGAAGGTCCTTTCAAACCGGATCATTACAGGTATTAGAGAAGGGTTACTCCAATCAATTTTCAAAAACTTAGAGGACGATCAGCAGGTTTAGTACTGGCCATATTGTGGGGCGTTCTCGTGCTACAATGTGATTTTGGACTCCCGACAAAAGTGGTTTTGCCAGCCTGGCAGATGACTTTGACCATTCCATTGGTTTCTGAAAATTATCCCTTTGATGGACTGCTAGCATCGGATGAAACTGGGACAATCCAGGTTTATGGAGATTCGGTAGACACGGATGGTGACGGGATCATGGATATTTTACTGCCGGATACACTCTCAGAGTATCCTGGAGGTCTCTATATAACACTGGAGAATGACTTACCACCCATTACGATTCCTGAGGATATGTTTGTAATTCCCGGTCAAGATCCCATGGCGCTGGGAGTGGGACCCATTGATATTGGATCTCTTCTACCATCAGTTCTGGATGAAGGGATTCATTTTGGACCGATAGATACGGTAATCAGTATGGCAGATATGGGATTTGAACTTGAAGATTTATTTATAAGTAGTATTCCAGATGCTGTCTGTGATGACATCTTTGCGACTCGTTCAGAGACAATTTCCTTCACTTTTGGATCTGCAGACTCAAACTTAAACTCAAGTGAAGATGTTTCCATACCGGGGTATACAAGAACAATCGTTGCCCGTATTCCTTCCGAAGACGGCGGTGGGGATAACTGTACAGTATGTCCATCTCCACCACCCTCATTTATATGTGATTCCTCATATACATATGAAATGACCGCAGCTATAACTATTCCTGAGCCGCTACAGTTACCTGGGATACGTCGGGCCGAATCATTATTACCCGATCCCTCAAGTTTACCTTCCGATGTACCCATAGAAAGGATTGAATCCGTCACAATATCGACCGGAACCATTAGCTCTACGATAAATAGCCAAATGCCTCTGACTTCATCAAATACAGGTCTGATTGTTTACACAAAACGTGCTAATGGGCTCACTGACACACTTCATAACCATTTTTTTAATACGATATCCCCATATATGACAAATGGCGAGGACAGTACTCTGGTATCGTCACTGGATGGCGTAGCTGTTTTTGATAGTCTCATTGTTGAATTTGGAGGCACGATAAACGCTTCCAATGGAGATACCCTCTTTTTCCCTGAAGATGTTAATCCATTTTTTCATTATAATTTCTCATTGGAAATTGATGGCTTTGAGAGTGTCCAATTAAATATGCGTGATACCACCATGTCCATATATCAGGATATGAATACAACCTCGCCTGATGCGGCTTTTAGTGTACAGATCGTGAAAGCTACATTTAAAGACGGAGTGGATGACCCAGATACCAACCAGTTGAGTATTTCCCTGGAAAATCAAATGGGTCTGGATATTGATATTTTGCGCATCAAACTCCGAAACTTTTACGAGCATCAGGATAGTCTGGATGCTGGAGCCTATGAAGTTTTATCCTTTGCGCTACCCGATGGAGAGACCACCGATACTGTGGTAGTCCTCGACGGACATCTGCTTAGTAATCTGACTGGCGATGATACGCCCCTGGATTCACTGCTGATTGAGACGGAAATTCAATTTAGCTCAGATGGAGGTCCGACTACGATTCCATATCCACCGCCACCTGAAATGGCAATCGATGTCAATGTGTTGATGACTGCATTGAGAATTAAGGATCTAACAGGTCTCTTTGATATCAGTTTTGGATTAAGTGATCAGGAACAGCCCCTGAGTCTGCCAGGTCTCGTTGGTGGGATTACTTTTCAGGAAGCAATACTGGCCATCACAATGAACAATGAGTTTGGTGTTTCGCCTGGCTTAGGTCTTGAGGTGAAGGGTTTTAGGGATGGTGATAGTGTCGTGGTGGCACTGGACCCGGATTCTGTAACTTTTCAATCGGGATCACCGGATCTGCCTGTGTCAACTGAAGTTCGGATAAGCCGTAAAGATGTTAGACGGACAGTAGGGGGTGTAGAAGAAACTGTTCAACACTTCCCAGAGGACGACAACATCGTCAACCTCATGGCCATGATGCCTGATATCGTTTCGGTGGGCGGTGATGCCAGAATAACACCTGACGGTCTTACTTCAATCACTGCCGGTGCTGAAATTTCTGGTACGTGGAGATTTGAAATACCATTTTATCTGAGCATCGCCTCAGGAGGTGTGGAATTTATGCCGCCAACATTTTCGAAAATGGCCGCTCTTAATTCAAGCACCATCAAACAATTAGTCGGAAGCAATGGTGTACCCGACGAATCTGACATGCTAATCAGCTCCACCATCAATACCATAATCTATAGTGATATCGGACTTGGGTTTGGCTTGGAAATTCTGGTGTCAGACATTCAATATTTCCCATTCTACAGTTCTCTTGAAAACCGCGTTCTGGTTTCTGCGGATCTGGATGATGATGGCTCTGCTGATACCCTTGATTTGAACCTGGATTCACTCATTTTGCATCCCCTTGTAAAGACGCTTCAGCTTGAGATCCCAGCGGGTGTTGCCGATCCAAATACAGGTCTCGTCATTCCAGGGATGGAAAGCTCAGGTCAGTTTAGCTATTCTGCCGATTTCAATCTGACCGATACTGAAGGTGATTCCACTTACGGAACTCTGAAACACAAGAAATACGCGTTCCTCGACACGTTTGTGCTTGCCAAATCAGAAACTGGTTTTGTCGATAAATATGCCGCACTTGATTCTGTGGGCTTAGATTATCCAACCGTAGCGGATTCACTTTTCAATTTAACTCTCAATAGTAGTGGCACCGAATTATGGCTTATTCAGGATGTGACCGCATATGGTGAGCTAGGTTGGCTGGTCGAGCCCAAAGATCATTATATTGCTACAAAATTTATACTCGAAGAGACTCCTAATCCTGCCTTGCTCCCATTCTCCGCTGGAATTGACGTGACTGCATTTATGCAATTTATTCTCAACTCTGGTCCCATGTTCAGTAGTGCAGATGAGGACACAACTCAATGAGAAGGTCAATCTCCATACTCATCACCACACTTTTACTGGTAGCTTCCGGGTATGGCCAGGCACACATCGATGCCAGAGGTCTTGGTCTTTGTAATGTGTATACGGTATCCTCACGAGGTATTTCTGCAATTGGATATAACCCGGCTAACCTGGGATATACTGAAGATCTCACTTTTAGTGCTGATCTTTTGGATTTTAAAATTACAGCCTTTAATAATTTTATGTCGCTCGCCCTGTTCAATCAATATTTCTCAGGAGATAAGGATGGCAATCCTATTGATCTTGAGCAGAAAATGGTGGGTAGTGAGCGAACTCATAAGGATTTCCTGCTTTCAGAAATTTCAGAAGATGGTTTTTCTTTTGGTATGGGGGTGAGTGTTCCCATACCACTTCTCAATGTCTCCGTTGGTAATTATGCCTTCACTTCAGGTGTAGAATATTACATGCAGAATTCATTGCCGACTGGTATTTTTGAGATTGTCATGGAGGGGAATCAGTTAGGCCGATCATTTGATCTGTCGCTGACTCAAGATGTTCTCATGGTGACAAACTTTGGCTTTTCATTCGCGGTCCCGTTTGAGAAGTATAATGTAGGAGCCACCATCAAGTATCTCGCAGGAATTGGTTTTGCCGGCGTAGACTCTTCAGGTGGTGCCTTCAGTACGCGTCCCACGGGTCTCGAATCTGATGGATTCTACCGTTACACTCGGGCCATTGGTGGGAATGGCCTGGCTATCGACCTGGGGTTTAATACACGTAAAATTGATAATTGGCAGTTCGGTTTTGCCATTAACAATGTCATTGGTTTTATTAACTGGGGCAATGATGACAATTTCATAGCCAAGAATATTGGGATTATTGAAGCTATTGTGCCTGTGCGTGACTTGTTACAGATTTCTTCTGACAGCACCACCTTTTCAGCCAGCACCCTATACTCCATGGAGATGGAGGGCGTGAATGTGACGGGTGCTCTGGCGAATACAGACAGCCTCTTCAGGCTTGATGAAGAACAAGTACCCAGGCCAGACAGCCTGCGCATGAATTATCCTGCCATGTTTCGTCTTGGCGGGAGTTATCAGTACAAGAATGACTTTATCATCATGGCCGATCTCTCTGCCGGTTTAGATGATTATTATTTTGCAGACCGATCCTGGAGATTGGCTCTGGCCGCTGAGTGGATTCGCTTTCCTATAGTTCCCATCAGATCAGGTATGGCTTTTGGTGGCCCCTACGGAAGTGAAGCCTCCGTTGGAGCTGGAGTACACCTTATCTGGTTTGATGCTGACATCGCCTTGAAACTCTTAGGGGGCATGTCCTTTGCCAATGCTGAGGGTATTGAATTTGGAATCAGTTTTCAGTTTAAACGCTAGTTCTCTGCTCAAAATGCATCTAGTTTTACTATCAATTTATCGATTATAAAAGGGAGATATGAATATGAATAAAAACGTTGGCTCTATTGATAAAATTGTTCGATTAATCTTGGCTCTGGGTCTCTTTAGTCTTTTCTTTTTTCTTGAAGGAAACGCCCGTTATTGGGCATTGGTAGGTTTGGTACCTCTCACTACTGCCCTCTTGAACACATGCCCACTTTATTGTCTTTTTGGGCTCAGTACGTGTCCAATTAAAACGAAGGAATAAATCAGGTATTAAAGGATCGACCCGGATTTATCCCAATTGAGGATTACTTTTTGGCAGTTTGGAAAAACAGCCATCCCCCTGCAATAAAGAGAACCACATTCCCAAACCAGACTGCAAAGGCGGGGTGAACAGAGCTATTATATCCGATTTTCTGTCCTCCAATAAGCAGGATGTAGTATACAAATAAAGCAATCACACTCTTTCCCACGCCCACAGCTAGGTTCTCTCTGGTACCCTGCAGGGCAAAGCTGATTCCTAGAAAAATCACGATAAAACCTGTCATCACAAAAGCAAGTTTAAAATGAAAATCGACCACCCAACGATGGGGATTAAGACCCAGTAGTTTTTTCTTTTCAATAAAATCCACAAGTTGAAAAATGTTCATCTCGTTAGGTCGGATTTGCTCCTTAACGATATCAGCGGGCGTCAGGGTGATGGGTAAATCATCACTGAGGTTCATCTCTGAAAACAATAACTTCCCCTCAGCATCAAAGCGACGATTGAGTCCTTCCGTTTTATTCCATGCCCGGAGGGAGTCAACCCACACCAGCTTTGCATAATCCCATCGTTCAGTGATGCCAGAATCCTGATAGGCCAGAATAGAAACATTGCTACCCTTATTGTTGGGGACATCATAGGATTTAATTACCATGATATTGCCATTCACATCCTGGCGAACGACTTCCTTCATCTTCCGGGGACTTCTTTTGGGCTTCAATATATTGCGGGTGATCTCTTTCTGCTGATGATTGAAAGGCATGACCACCAGATTTTGAAAAATAAATTGGAAGATTGTGAAGAGAATACCGAGAATCAGTAAGGGCCTGGCAATACGGAGCATGCTGATCCCTGAAGCACGCATAGCTGCAATTTCATAATTTTTATTGAGTGTACCGAGAGAGAAGACCGTAGCCAAAAGCATACTCATAGGTAGGGCCATATCTATAAAGTAGGGCAGGCTATAACCATAATATACCAGCATGAGCTTCGCGCCAGCACCGGCATCTACAAAGTTGTCAATTTTCTCGACAAAATCCGCAATGGTAAAAATGCCTACCAGACCAATGAGTACCGTCCACATGGTAGAGAAAAATGCCCGGATCACGTATCGATCTATAAGAGAGAATAAGCCCAAACGTGATCCCTAATTGCGCTCCTGGACAAAAATGGTTTCAATACGCGTGGCCGTTGAGGATGAGATGACATAGCGATGGGTTTCTGTGATGAACTGTTCGTTCTTCTGAGGGATATGTCCTAGACTTTCAATGAGAAATCCAGCCAGTGTTTCATATTCACCTGGAGGAATTGCAAAGTCATGTTGCTCATTTAGCAAATCTACTTCAGCATTTCCTCTGATAAGTAGTCCCTTCTCAAGCTGTTGAACTGCTGAATCTTCTTCATCAAAGGCATCGGTAAATTCACCGAACAATTCCTCAGACAGATCTTCCATGGTAACCAAACCAGCAGTGCCACCATATTCATCGATGACGATGGCAATCGATAGACTTTTGGTCTGCATCTCACCAAGCAGGTCATCAGCGGCTTTGGTTTCTGGAACAAAATAGGCCTCTCGCATGACCTCGCGGAGCTCAGCGGCTCCCCTGAATATATCGTGTAGAAAAACGATTCCCTTGATGTCATCGGTGGTTTCTTCGTAGACAGGTAATTTCGAATATCCAGACTCCATGAAAGCGGTCTCAACTTCACCCATGGTGTTATCGATGGAGACAGAGGTCATATCCGGGCGGGGAGTCATTACCTCGCTGATAGACGTATTCTTAAAGGTGAATATCCGGGCGATGGTCTGGCGTTCATGCACATCCACGCCACTTTCTTCTCTGGGATCATTGAATAGGAGATGCAATTCTTCAGAGTCAAGTTTGGTTTGACTCTCAACGTCATCACTCCCCAGAATCTTCTTTCTATAAAGGGTTAGCAGGATGGTAATAGGGTATAAAATTACCTCGAAGATTTTAACGAACCGTCCAAAAAATAGCATGGAGGCATTAGGGAATTCCCTGAAGAGTGTCTTAGGTATTATTTCACCAAATATCAGAACACTAACAGAAATAATCAGCAAAATGATCCACTCATTGGGAATGACCTGGATAAGCATTACTGTGGTAAATGAGGTGGTTAGAATATTGGCGATGTTATTTCCAACCAACGTAGCGGTGAGAAACTGCTCAGGATTCTGGCTGGCCTTCATAGCGGATTTTGCACCACGCACTTCACGTCGTTGCCAGACCTCAAGCTGAAGTCGATTTGATGAGAGCAGGGCAATTTCTGCCCCGGCAAATATGAAGCTGAGAATCAGGCCGATGACGGCGAGAATGATCTCAATCATTTGGATAAACTATTCGTTGGAAAGTTATCAGTCATTTTCTCGTTCAACATACAAACAATATAATTTGATTCAAGCTTGAACCATAGGTTGGTCTTGAGATCTGCAAGTAAGTTGAATCAGGCAAAACTGTGTACGTCTTGAGGTTTAACCTTAATCTTCTCTTCATTATTTACGTGATACTCAAAATTCGAGTTTTATCAGGCCCCAACACGATTATTCTATAAGCCTATGGTATTTTCCACAAGATATTCTGACTGCGAAACTCAACTCACACTTTCCTGGAATGAACTTCAGACTATGGAGCAGAAGCAAATGTTTCTCCTTGGAGTCATCGTGGTAGCCACAACCCTCAATGATCAACTCATGTTATCAGCCTGGATTAAACGTTGTTCTGGTATTCTGGACGAAGAAGCCATAGAGGAAGCCATCCTTCAGACGCTCCTCTTTGCAGGATTTCCCAAAACCATTGAAGCGCTCAAAGAATTAAGAACTCATTTTCCGGTAAAGCATGCCGCTAAACACGTTGATGATCACGAAAAGGCTGGAGAAGCAACCAGTCAGATCATTTATGGTAATTATCATTCAAAGCTGAAGCAGGTCATGGATGAATTGCATCCTGATTTAACCAGATGGATGATTGAAGATGGCTATGGACGGGTTCTATCTCGTCCTGGACTCAAGCTTCAGGAACGGGAAATATCGGTTCTGGCTTCTCTCATGACCTCAGGGATGCTCAATCAGTTCCGGGCTCATGTTCGAGGGGCTTTGTATGCTGGTTTATCGAGGGATGATATCATTTGGTTTACGAACACCTTCCAATGTATAATTGCCGCCGACTTGAGAGCTGACTTCAATCAGGTACTGCAAGAGATGTTGGCTTCATGATTAACGAGTAAGAGCCTGAAAAGGCCATAAATTAGAGATAAGTTTTATGGTGGAAGCACTAAGAAAATGACATTAAAATTAGGCAAACTTTTAACCGAGCAACGCAATCCAGCTAGCATGAAGCTGGACTCGTCCTCGATTCGTGATATCCTTGGAATCATTAACAGAGAAGACCACATCATCGCCGGCAGAGTAGCTGAGCAAATGGATGATATTACCAAGGCAACCGAACTGGTGGACCATGCTTTCCGGCATGAGGGGCGCTTGATTTATGTGGGCGCAGGGACGTCAGGGAGATTGGGTGTTCTGGATGCCTCTGAAATTCCACCCACTTTCAATGCTAGCCCTGAACGAGTCCAGGGATTTATTGCTGGTGGAGATTCTGCATTGCGCACTGCTGTGGAAGGCGCAGAAGATTTTTCAGATGATGGTCACAAGCTTGTCGATGATATCGGCGTGACGAAAAATGATGTTATCATGGGTATTGCAACCAGTGGAGTAACTCCTTACGTGCTGGGCGCATTGGAGCGAGGGCGAGAATTGGGAGCTGGGACAGTGTTTTTCACTTGTACGGATAAAAGTCACATCGATATCAATGTGGATGTTCTTATCTCCGTGCCTGTGGGTCCAGAAGTGATCACTGGCTCAACCCGCATGAAATCAGGTACAGCAACCAAAATGGTTCTCAACATGATTACGACCACAGCCATGATCAAACGTGGCAAGGTTTACGAAAATCTCATGGTAGATTTGAAAGCCACCAATATCAAGCTGGAAGATAGAGCCCGTAGAATTGTTTCAACGATTACCTCATGTAGTTATGAAGAGGCCACAGAGCTTCTATCAAATGCTGATAATTTTGTTAAGGTGGCGCTGGTTATGCATAAAAGCCATGCTTCAGCTGATGAAAGTCGACTATATTTGGATCGATTTGATGGCAACGTGCGTGAGGCGGTTGATGAACTTGAAAAAGGCCATAAGAGCTAACCACTCTGAAATAGAGTAATAAACATCTTGGATTCACAATTAATTTTAATGTCAAATTATTGAAACAGGGAATAAAGAGAGTTCTGCATAACATTTAACTCTGTGCTCTCCGTGTTTTCTGTGGTGAAAGACTAAAGTATGAGGAAAATTTTATGAATGTAAATGATTTTATTTTTAGAGAATATGATATTCGTGGGGAAGTTGCAGTAGATTTTCCCGAGGAAGTAGTCGTTGCGCTGGGACGTGCCTTTGCCTCAATTGTTAAACGTCGCGGTGGCAAGAAAATTACCCTATCAGGAGATGTGAGACTCACCACGCCTCAGCTCAAAGAATATTTTAAAGCAGGAGCACTATCCACTGGTATCGATGTGATGGATATCGGTATTCTGCCCACACCGGGAAACTATTTCAGTGTCTTCCATTTTGATGATGTTGATGGTGCCTGCCAGATTACGGGTTCCCATAACCCACCTGAGTTTAATGGTTTCAAGCTAACCTATAATAAACTCGCATTTTTTGGACAGGATATTCAGGACATGCTCGCCCTCATCAAAAATGATGATTTTGAAGTAGGCAGCGGTACAGCTTCTGACTATGACTTGTTACCAGAGTATATGGATACTGTGGTTAAGGGTATTGATCTCAAACGACCCATGCGCATTGTCGTTGATGCTGGAAACGCTGCGGGAGCACTCTGTGCACCGGAAGTATATGAGAGAATGGGCTGCGAAGTCACCGCTCTGTACTGTGATGTGGATGGAACCTTTCCCAATCATCATCCCGATCCAACCGTTCCGGCGAATCTGAAAGATCTTCAAGATGAGGTGAAACGTGGTGGCTATGATGTTGGTATAGCTTTTGATGGAGATGCTGATCGTCTTGGTGTTATCGATGAAAAAGGTCAGGTTGTCTGGGCTGATTATCAGATGATTCTTTTCGCCCAGGATATAATCAAATCCAAAGATGATAAGATCATTTTTGATGTGAAATGCTCACAGACACTTGAAGAAAAGATTCTAGAATTCGGAGGAACACCTGTTATGTATAAAACAGGTCATTCACATATCAAATCTCATATGAAGAAACTCAATTCACCCTTCTCTGGGGAAATGAGTGGTCATCTCTTTTTTGCTGATCGATATTATGGTTTCGATGATGCCATATACAATGGTGGTCGCATGCTGGAACTGCTTTCCAAGAGTGATCGCCCCCTTTCAGAGATGGTGGATGAGCTACCCAAATATTATTCAACACCTGAGATCAGGTTGACTTGTAAATCAGATTCTGAAAAATTTGAGATTGCTGAAAAAGCAGCCAATTATTTCAAAGAGAACTATGACTGTATTGATGTAGATGGTGTGCGTATTCGATTTGGAGATGGCTGGGGTCTGGTGAGGGCATCAAACACACAGCCCGTTCTGGTTGTCAGATTCGAAGCCAAAACGCAGGAACGCATGGAAGAAATCCAAACCTTGGTCATGAATAAGATAGAGGAGTTTGGCGAGGTCCACCTTGACGAGGGACATTGAGCACATAAGCGAGATAATCTGAATTTTGCTCAAGAAAGATGATATGGAAATTGATGTAAAAAGCCGACTTCAGGAATGGCGCTCAGCCATATCGCAGCATCTACACAATCCAAGTTTTGATGCCGAACCTGTTTATCTCTCAGAACCGATGAGTTATGCTCTCAAAGCTGAAGGCAAAATGCTGCGACCTGCATTGTGTTTGGCAGCTGCAGAAGCTGTGGGAGGTGATTGGGAAGAGGCGGTTGCTGTGGGAACTGCCCTTGAAATCTTCCATACCTTCACACTGGTTCATGATGATATCATGGATGGAGATGAACTCAGACGAGGGATTCCAACTCTCCACAAAGCATTTGGTGACAATCGGGCTCTCCTGAGTGGAGACACTTTACTCCTGTATGTATACCAACTTCTCGTTGATGTTGATGAATCTATATTTCACCAGGTTTTTCGGGTTTTTAATGATGGTGCCATGGATGTCTGCAAAGGCCAGGGCTGGGACATGGAATTTGAAAGTAGTGAGCTAGTTGAGCCCCAGGAATATGAGATGATGATTGACCTCAAAACCGGAGCCCTCATCAAGCTTGCCTGTCATCTCGGTGGGATTATTGGTGGTGGCAGTGATACCGCTATTGAAGCCTTGTCTAGATTCGGATTACTTCTGGGTAGAGCTTTTCAGATGCAAGATGATTTGCTGGAAGTGACTTCCTCAGCAGCTACCATGGGCAAAAGTTTGGGTAGCGATGTGCTCAATGAAAAAAAGACCTGGATCTGGATTGATCTGAAATCCAGGTTGAGTGAAGCTGAGCTGCTGGAGTGGCAAACTGTTCAGAATGGAGGTCAGCTGGAAGACCATCACCGTGACCAGGTCAAACAATGGATGATCGACCATGGCACAATCCAACGGGCTCATGAGTTGATAGAATCCTGGATATCTGAAGCAGATGCTTTGATAAGCTCATCTTTGTTCAAGAATAATGCGATGCTAAAAGCTTTGTCTGACATTATTCTCAACCGACAAAATTAACAAACGCTCTCATTTCAGTCTTGCAAGCTCCCTGGAAGTGTTAAAGATCACAAGTTTACCACAATCCCCTTCTGTGTGATGAGAGTGTTTGACATTTGACTGTCTTTGGAACTAAGTTTGTCCAGGTGATGAGATGATAGAAGTCATAGTCAAAAATATCCTGTTTTTTGCCCAGGCCGCAGCCCCTGGCTATACCCTGTTTCTTCAAACGAAGGATAATGACGAGCGTAGCTTGCCCATCGTCGTTGGACAATTTGAAGCTCAGGCTATTGCACTTGCGCTGGAGCAGATCCATTTGGATCGTCCCATGACACATGATCTCTTGTCCCAGGTCATTTCCAATATGACGGAAGGCTTGGAAAGTGTGGTCATTCAGAAACTAAAAGAGGGTACTTTTTACGCTGAGTTAAATGTAAAGAATGAGCAGGGTATTGAAAAGATTGATGCCCGTCCCAGCGATGCTATCGCCTTAGCTTTGCGTTCAGGAGTGCCTATCAAAGTATCGCGAGAAGTTTTTGATGAGGCTTCCATATCCATGCCCATTACCCAGGAGGCGGAGGAGAAATCTGAGCCGTCGTTGGCTGACAATGTCAGCGAAATTACCCACAGAGCAGAGTTACGTTTTGATCTGGAGCGTGATCTAAGAGAGGCAATCTCTACAGAAGATTACGAAAAGGCAGCTATAATTAGAGATAAATTGAACGCGTTGTCAGTTTCTGAAATGCGTGGTTAAGCTCAGTCTAAATCTGAAAGTTCTGACTCAATCTTTTTAAGTGTTTCTGCTGACAGTTTATCACTGGGGTCAGAATCCTGCTTGCTGGAATGTAGTTTTTTCAGAGCGTATCCCAGTATAACCAATCCAACGAGACTAAAGAGAACCACCATCCAATAAGAGACCTTACCAACGGTTTCGCTGGCTTTGGGTGAGGCAAGGATGCGGTTGCCGTAGGGTTGTTTTGTACGAGGGTCAATAGAATTCCTGAAATGGTCCAAGACTTCGTCCGTCGTTTTACCCTCAATGAGCAAGCGGCGAATCGTAATTTTGGCTTCTTCAGTCACCTGGTTTTTACCATGCATGTAGATGGGACCACCAAAGCAACACGTTGCCATGATATTCTTTTCCAGGTAAATCGCCTGCTCATTTTGCTTGTCAGTGAGCTTCTGATTGTAGAATTCATAATCTTGAGCACTTAACATGCTCACCAGGGCTATCAATAGGATAATTGTCTTCGTTTTCATGTGGAGAATCTAGACAAGAAAATAGGGTTCTCAATGGAAATTCATTGTCGAGAGGGGGATTGCGAAGCAATTTGGAGACCTGAAAATTGTTTCGCAAAAATAAGGATATGTTATGTCACTCATCATTGTTGGATCACTCGCCCTCGATACCATTGAGGCACCCACCGGCTCAGTATCTGATGTTCCTGGTGGATCCAGTAGCTATTGCTCCCTGGCCGCCAGCTATTTTACGCATCCAAATATTGTCGGTGTGGTTGGGAATGATTTCCCCGACTCAGTAATTGCACTTTTCAAAGATCATCAGATAAATCTTGAAGGTCTGGTAATTGAAGAAGGCAAAACCTTTCGATGGGGGGGACGTTATGCCGAAAACTTTGATGATAGAACCACGCTTTTTACCGAGTTGAATGTTTTTGAAACCTTCAATCCTGTTTTACCAGATACCTACAAAGATGCAGCCTATGTTTTACTGGCAAACATCCATCCCGGTCTGCAGCACCATGTGCTCGATCAATTGGACGCTGATTCATTCGTTGTGCTTGATACGATGAATTTGTGGATTGACACGGCACTTGAAGACCTGCTTTCTCTCATAAAACGGGTAAATATGCTGGTGATCAATGATGAAGAAGCCCTCATGCTTACTCAGGAGCGTAATTATAGAAAGGCCGCTAGCAAACTTCAAGCAATGGGACCAGAATGGGTGGTCATCAAAAAAGGTCAGCATGGCGCCCTCCTTTTTCATGAGGATCAGATTTTCAGTATCCCGGGTCTTGTTCTGGATGAAGTGAAAGATCCTACTGGTGCAGGAGACACCTTTGTAGGGGCCCTCATCGGCTATCTGGATCAGTCCAAAGATCACTCCTTTGATAACATGAAGTTGGCCGTGGTTTTTGGGTCGGTTCTGGCATCCTTCTGTGTCCAGGACTTTTCAGTTGATGGGATTACCTATCTGGAAGAAGCGGATCTGGAAGAACGCTATGATGAGTTTGTAATAATGAGTCAATTCTGAGGAAATATTTCATGAATTTTAAAGCTACACTAAGATGGTCTCATCGACTTTCACTCCTGGTCCTAATAATGCTCAGCGTTACTTTGTATACCGGTTGTGAAAATGAAGATGATCCTGTTGCCTGTAACACAGTTGACGAAGCAGGTGAATTGGTCGAAGCAACTTTTCAACTGTCACTTACTCCAGCGCAAGTCGAGCCTTATCTCGCCCCGTTTGGAGCTCCCCTCGGTTTTTCCCTGACCCATAGCGCTGATGCTTATAAAATTCACTATAAGACGCGTGATATTAATGGCGATCTGGTCCTGGCTTCGGGCGTCATGTTTTTGCCCCAAGGTGTTGAAACCTTGGACCTGGTAAGTATCCAGCATGGAACTGCCCTCAAAAGGGAAAACACCGGATCAGTGAATCCCTTTTATGCCATGGATGGAATCATGTTTGCCATGAGCGGGTTTATGGCAGTCGCCCCAGACTATATTGGTTTAGGAGTCTCAGAGGAAATTCATCCCTACCTCCATGCCGAACTTACTGCGAACGCTGTGGTCGACATGCTGCGTGCTGCCAGAATCTATGCCTGTGACAATGATCTTGAACTAAATGACGAGCTCTTCTTGGCAGGCTATTCTGAAGGTGGATATGCCACCATGGCTGCCCAGAAGTTTATAGAGGCAGATTATTCAGATGAATTTCAGCTGACAGCTGTAGCCCCGATGTCAGGTCCTTATGACCTCCTTGGTTCCACTCGCAACTTCCTGAGCAGGGATACTTATGATATTCCAGCTTTTCTGGCCTATGTGGTAGTCGCTTATGATGACATCTACGGCTGGAATCGTCTCACTGATATTTTTAATGAGCCCTATGCCTCTATGCTTCCAGGTCTTTATGATGGTAGCCAATCATTGAGCGATGTGAATGATCAGTTTCCAACTTCCCTGGATTCTCTTTTTAAAGCGGATTTTACCACTGCTTTTCTGGCGGAGCAAGAAGTTGCTGTCCAGCAGGCTCTGGAAGAAAACACACTGCTAGATTGGGGACCTGTGGCACCTGTCCGGTTGTACCATGGAACCGCTGATAGTACGGTTTCCATTGATAATACCCTCAATGCATATGCTTCTTTACAGGCTAATGGGGGAACGAGTGTAGAATTGGTGACCCTTTTAGGGGCGGATCATACCGGTGGGTTTATTCCCTCAATGATATTGGCTGAGGCATGGTTCGATAGCATAAGAATGGCGAATCAATAGCTTATAGTTTTGCTAGAACTCCAGCATTGATTTCGGCAACTTTTTCTTTCCCAAAAAGTGTTTCAATCAGTTTGAATGAAAATTCCATGGCGCTACCAGCTGCCTGCCCTGTAATCAAGAGATCAGCAGTTTCTACTCGCGCTCCGGTGTGAACGGCTGTTGTCATGCGATCAGCCCAGGCGGGGTGAGAGGTAATGGTTTTGTTGTTGGTTAACCCAGCTTTCTGAAGAACTGCCGGTGCTGCACAAATGGCAGCCGAGGTCTTGCTGGCAGCGGCCTGATCTTTCAAGAGTTTGATAATGCGAGTGTCCCCCATGAGGTTGGGGGCTCCCGGAACACCTCCAGGGAGTACAACCATCTCAAAATTTTCATCTAGCACCTCATCCAGGACGGTATCAGCAATAACTTTGAGACCATGTGAACCCTGAACATTACGCTTTTCCAGCGAGGCCACGATCACTTCAGCTCCAGCTCTACGGAGAAGATCAATAATTGTGATGGCTTCGATTTCTTCAAATCCCTCTGCCAGGGGTACCAATATCTTCTTCATGTTTCGCTCCTAAAGTCCAGGTGTTCGGTAGGTTTCCAGTATACGTGACTTCTGGTATTTTGAGGTCTTTACTCGTTTCCCATTCTTGTCGTATAAATAAACCAACTTTGGTTGATGCTTATCGTTGTATTCATACACTGTTTTTTTTATCAACTCAAGATGACGGTTTTTCTCTACCTCGACGAGGAGGTGCCCATATTCATCATACCTGCGTGAGATGAAAACACCTCGGTCCTCATCCAAAATTTCTTCATGTTCGCGAAATCCTTTGACGGGATGATAACTATATCTGTAGAAGGCGAGGAGTGAATTGTCTGGCAGATAATGATCTTCATTCACAATCTGAATTTCATCATTATAAATGGTTAACCAGTAGTCCCTCAATTCTCCTGTGGGGAGAAAGAAGTTTCGGCGAGACATATCAAGCCGATGCTCATAATCATAATGATATTCTGTTGAACTTTCGATCTTGTGACCCAGACCCCAGGTTTCCTCTAAGTAAGCCTTTTGATTTGCATCATAGTAGATGGTCATTTTCTTTTCCAGGGAGTGAGATCGAGTGAACCATTGTTCTTCTCGTTTTGTTACTCTACCCTTCTCGTAAAACCATTCCCGTGAAATCCTTGGTGGACCACTATCAAAATATTCTGTACGTTGAAGTCTGAGTAAGACCCCTTTTCGAGTGTAGGTATAGCTGCTTTTTTCAGTAAGATTTTTGCCAGATGAAAAATATTTGGCTGAGGTAACCTGACCTTTGTCATTGCGCTTCACCTCAAAATAGTCACCCCTGACCGAGTTGCGTTCCTTGATGTGGTTTAGAAACTGACGTGTTTGAAGATCACCTTTTTCGTAATAGGAAATTTTCCCACTACTGCATCCGCTGATGAGCAGGATGATAAAAATGAGGCTGGAAAGTCTAGTGATCACTTGGTAAACAGATAAAAATAGATAGCTGACCTACGGGCATCAACGAGTTCGATTTTGTCAGCGATGACAATTTCATCAGCAATATCATACAATTCATAACGGTCTGCTTTTTGAAGATTATGATAAAATGTGAGAACTTGATTATCACTGAGCCCATCAATAGTAATGAGGCGAGCTTGGTCTAAAGATTTACCTTCACGAATCAACTTGACGGCTGATAAATCTATAGAGCGTGCACTAATCACTTCTAGCGCTTCTGTGGAATCCGCTTCAGTGTCATGACTGGCAGTTTTCTGAGTCACCTTAGGCTCTCGCATTTTCTTAGCAAGGGCATAGCGTTTGCCAGGATCTTCCAGCTGTTTACTGATTTTGATAATGTCCTGTGTAAGTCGGTCGATTCTTGCCCTGGATTCAGCCTGTTTTCTCCTCAGGCTAAGCAACCTTAAGCTATCCCGTTTGCTAAAACCTGTACGGGGTGAATTCATTTCATAGTCGAGATTGTGAGATCGGGCTTGTTCTGCCTTGAGCTTTGTCACCATCTCGCTGAGTATATCGATCTCCCGATGTAGTGTTCTGACCTCAGAATCCCTTGATTGCGATAGAGCAAACAGGGGTGCTAGAATCATAGCTATTAATAAAATTGATCTGATAATATTTTTCCTGTTCATATTTAACATAACCCAACTCTCCTCAATGCGATGCCTTTAAGCTAACATAGCAGGTAAAACTGAGAAAGTATGAAATGCACCTGCAATGTATGATTCAGATGAGTTGTTTCTCATACCAGTATTTCTCTTCACCATCATCCAGGGCAGTCTTTATCAGAAGATACCCGTTCTTTTTTCCCAGATTTATCATTTCAGGAAATCGATGAAAGGTGGTGAAATAAATTTTGTTAATCCCTAATGATTTAACATGTCCTTCCTGATATTCTAGAAGCGCCTGGGCAATACCCTGGCGACGAAAATCTTGATGTACGCCACCCAACCAGGAAAAGAAGGTGTCCTTATTTCAAATGACATAGCCCATTTTAAAGCCCACAGGATCATTTCCCGCATAGGCTATGAGCAGAAGACCCTGCTGCTTTCGAACCTGCTCCAGTCTTTGCTCAGTCACTCTTTTCACACCAAATATCATTTCTTCAAGGAGATGGACGATATGAAGTTCAATATCTACTGAGCGTATGTCAATCTGAGTTGAAATTTGCTGCACTCCTTTAATAATTGCCATTGTGAAAAAAGACTTACCCTGTCCACATTTCTATCTAAATTTAGACTTCCGTTATGAGTAAACAAAAGCCAAGAATACCGCAAGGTACCGAATGTCTAAACTGTGGTTCACCCCTCAGCGCTCAATTTTGTCCAGAATGCGGACAAAAGAATAAGGATTATAGTCTCACTTTTAAAGATTTGTTTTCAGATTTTTTGGAAGAACTCCTGGATGTTGATTCCCGGGTATTGAAATCCCTGCGGTTGCTATTCACCAGTCCAGGCTTCCTGACATCTGAATATGTAAAGGGCCGCAGGGTGAGCTACTTACCTCCCGTGAGACTCTATCTTATTGCCAGTGTGCTATTCTTCCTATCTTTAACCCTGAGTACTCTGCTTCCCAGCGTCCAGAACAATGAGTTTTTTAAAGAGCTCACGGAGACAGGAGATATTGATAACGCTTTGGAAAATGTGCTTGAATTCAAGCCGAATTCTTTGGCTCCTGATGGGATAATTACAGAAGGTTCGGGCTTGGTCCCCGTGCACCCAGATAGTTCTAATTCTGGGATGACGGTTTCCCTGGGAGAAGGTCAGTTTGATGTGAATGAAGGGGATTTTCTATCCACCTTTAGTGATAATTTTGCAAAAATGATGTTCTTGCTGCTTCCAGTGGCTGCTCTGCAATTGAAAGCGCTATATTGGCGCAGAAAAAAGCTCTACATTGAGCATCTCGTTTTTAGTCTGCATGTTCATGCTTTTATTTTCACTATCCTCATTTTAACGGTGATACTAGATTATAAGTTGACGATGTGGCTTGTGATTATCGCCAGTTTGATCTATTTGTTTATGGCCATGAAAAATTATTATGCCCAATCTTATCCCAAAACAGCATCTAAGATGCTTCTCCTGCTTTTTAGCTATGGGCTAACTATTTTACTGGTGATGACTCTGACCCTGGTTGTTACCGCAGTTGGTCTTGTCATGGGCAATTCTGGATAATTAATCTTCTGAGCCATGTTTGAATTCTTAACCCAAACCTTTAACGCTTCCCTTATTGCCGTGACGCAATTATTCCTGTCATCCGTGGTGACCACGAATCCCTGGTTTGAGGGGCTTGATCTTCAGTATTCAGGCGTAAAACATGAGATTGTCTGCAATACCAAGCTGGCTGATTCCTTTACGGAAACCCTGGATGATGTTTTGCTATCCGGGGAAAATATAACACTGCATTTTAGGTTTGAACTCTTTGTTCCTGGCGAGGCTGCACCGCTACAGATGAAAGAAGTTGTGAACGGTTTTCGTTTTGATAAAGAGACAGAGAGTTACTATCTGCTTAACTCTGAGACAAGAGAGCTGGAGCGATTCTTTACCATTGAGGCAGCCAAAGACACCTATATTTCAGTATCCAATCTGGTCATTGTGAATACGGAAGCCCTATCTGGCGAGCAGGAGTATTTTGTTAAAGTAACTGCTTTTCTTGATCCGATTAAGCTGGATGATATGAGTGAATCGGTGAACTTGATGTTGCGTTGGGCTAGTGTCAAACCGACGATTGTATCAGATAAATTCAGGGTTCAAGCTAAAGCCACCTAAGTTTCCTACTCAGGAATCTCAACAAAAAATAGTTTCGAATCATGACGCGCTCGAATGTTGAATTCGCTCAAGTTTGCAGGTGTGATGAAGGAATGACCTCGTTTAAATACACAGGTGCAAGAGTTATTGTTTCCCTCCCAGTGTAAACTCATCTCGCCCTCTATCATCAAAAACATGGTGAGGCTCGTACGTGAAGTGAAAAGTTCGCACTCTCCTTCAGGTAAATCGAGAGATTTTACCCTGAACTCTTTTGTTGGTGAGTTGTACTCACTCACATATCCCCGCTTTGTTGGAATGATACCATAGTTGGCAGACTCATCATAGACGAGAATGTCCTGGAGTGCTTTTGCATCACAAAATTTATTGGTTAAGCCCAATCGGACAACATTGTCAGAGTTCGCCATGCATTCAATGATATTCCCTTTTAGGTAAGCATGGGGGACACCAGGGGCCAGAAAAACACACGCTCCTGGTTCAAGATGAATTCGATTTAAGAAGAATATAAAGAGAAGTCCGATATCCTCAGGTCCGTGACTATCGAATAGCTTTAAAAAGAGTTGATCGGTTTCACTGACGTTGGTTTTTGCCTTTAGACGTTGTTGGATGAGTCTATTTGTGTTTGAAATCGACGATCCATTATTTTCCAATAGCTGAAATAGCCTCTCAACTCCCGCCTTAAGATTTGCAGAAGTCTCAGCTTTTCTCACTAACAATGATTTTAGCTCAGGGCAGGTTTCCAGCAATCTTAAATATTCCTGATTCGAGATAAAACCAAGGAGGGCGTCGAGATGATCCAGGGCAATGGCAATCTCAGGCTTGTGATTATCATCTGGATAATTCTGGGGGTCCATTTTGTGCAACTTCTCAGCCTGTTGTTTGTTAGGGTGAGCCTGGATGCTGAGCGCTTCTCCTGCAGACAGTACCTTAAAGAGATAGGGTAGTGTGGTATGCATCTCATTCCCTGCGAGTCGTTCCTGGGGATTCTCTGAAATCCAACTGGAGAAGCTGAGGGGACCTTGTTCCAGGTCAATAATTGAAGATGGTGCCTTCGGATGGACACCCATCCACAGTTCAGCATAGGGTTGACCTTGTTCAGGATCTAAGCTAAGTAAACCCGCTATGTAGGCATTCTGGTCTCGCGTACCCCAATTATAGTGTTGCACGGTGTTTTCTAGGCGATAGGGTCGTGAAGTCAGGCAGCCTTTATTTTTCTCTTCTGGCATGATGAAAAGTATTCAGAAGCCATGCTGTCTACAATGACAATTAGTGTTGTCCTGGATGAATAGATTCTCCCTCACAGCTAATCCTGAAATTACGAAAATACCATAAATTTAATATTATATTAAAAAATACATAAATAGTGCTTGCCATCAAC